>Ga0078972_1005770_pt1 | contig 30794 bp, 23 predicted proteins | sample YelNatPaOPGAMG01_FD_67568 | JGI IMG/M metagenome (GOLD analysis project Ga0078972, IMG submission 67568) | Hot spring thermophilic microbial communities from Obsidian Pool, Yellowstone National Park, USA - OP-RAMG-01 (SPADES assembly) (version 2) | ecosystem: Environmental > Aquatic > Thermal...
CGCTTTGCGCCCGCCCCAAACCCCCATCGAAGGGCTCCCCCTTCCCGCCGCAGTGGGAAGGGGGCCGGGGGGATGGGCCTCATACCTGTCCAGAACGCTGGTCGCTGGCTTGCCCCCAAAATGAACTACACCTGAGGCGCCTCGCGATTTGACGCCCGGAGGGACCCGTAGTACACTGTGTATGATGCTGTGTGAGGGGTATTGGTGATGCCAGCGACCATAGCGTGCGTGCGACGAGAGCGAAGGTGAGCCGGCTTCTCGAGTGAAGCTTGGATAGTTCCGCGTCGCTCTGCATCAGTGTCGATCGAGCCAGCTTTCCGGGCTTCCGGGAGCTGGTTTTTTTGTGCCTGGGGGAGGAACCATGATCAGGGTTGGTGTCTTTGGCGCCACCGGCTATGCCGGCTATGAACTGGTACAGATCCTGCGCCGCCACCCGAGCGCAGAGCTGGCCTTTGCCACGTCGGAGCAGAGCGCGGGTGGCTCGCTGGCCGATAGCTACCCCTGCCCCGACGACATCCCGCTGGTGCGGGCGGAGGAGGCGCCGCTGGGGCAGGTGGATTGCGTCTTTTGCTCGCTGCCCCACGGAGCGTCGATGGCCACGGTGCGGCGCGCGCGCGAGGCAGGGGTGCGCGTCATCGACCTCTCGGCCGACTTTCGCCTGCCCGACCCGGCCCTCTACCAGCGCTGGTACAGGGTGGCCCACGAGGCACCGGAGCTGCTGGCCGGCGCCGTGTATGGCCTGCCCGAGCTGCACCGCAAGGCCATCCGCCGGGCGCAGCTCGTCGCCAACCCGGGCTGCTACCCCACCAGCGTCATCCTGGGCTGCTACCCGCTGGTGGTGCACGGGCTCCTGGCGGGCGAGCGCGTCATCGTCGACGCCAAGTCGGGCGTGTCGGGCGCAGGGCGCGGCCTCAGCCTCACCGCGCACTTTTGCGAGGCCAACGAGAACCTCTCGCCCTACAACATCGGCCATGTGCACCGGCACATCCCCGAGATGGAGCAGCAGCTCTCCGCGTTGGCAGGCCGGCCGGTGCGGGTGACCTTTGCACCGCATCTGGTGCCGGTAAACCGCGGCATGCTTTCGACCATCTATGTGACGGTACCGCCCGAGCACGATGCCGCGAGCCTGCGCCGGCTGTACCAGGAGGTCTACGCGGGCGAGCCGCTGGTGCACGTGCTGCCCGAGGGCAAGGTGGCCACCATGCGTTGGGCCGAGGGCACCGACCGCTGCGTGCTGTCGCTCCACGATGCCGGCGCCCCCGGCGAAGTGATCGTCGTGAGCGCCATCGACAACCTGGGCAAGGGGGCAGCCGGGCAGGCGGTGCAGAACATGAACGTCATGTTTGGGCTGAAGGAGACCGTGGGGCTCAGGGGGTAACGCAACCATGCTACCCACAATCGTGCTCAAGGTTGGCGGCAACGAGATCGACGACGAGCGGTTCCTTGAAGGTCTGGTGCAGGCCATCCACGGCCTGCGCGCCGAGGCGGCGCCGGTGCTCGTGCACGGCGGGGGCAAAGAGATCGCCCGGCTGCAGGAGGCGCTGGGGCTCGAGCCGCGTTTCGTCGAGGGCCTGCGCGTGACCGACGATGCGACGATGGCGGTCACCGAGATGGTGCTCTCGGGGGCCGTAAACAAGCGGCTGGTGGCCTGGCTGGTGAGCCGTGGCATCCCGGCCGTGGGCCTGAGCGGGGTCGACGGCGGCCTGTTGCGGGTGCGGCCCCTGGTGCACCCAGCCGGTGACCTGGGCCGCGTGGGCGAGGTGACCTCCGTCGAGCTGAGCGTGCTCAGCCTCCTCCTGGGCCAGGGGGTCGTGCCGGTGGTCTCGCCCATCTCGCTGGGGCCGGAGGGCAGGAGCTACAACGTCAATGCCGACCATGCGGCCATGGCGCTGGCCCGAGCCCTGGCCGCCCGCAGCCTGGCCTTTGTGACCAACGTGCCGGGCGTGCTCATCGACGGGCAGGTCGTGGCCCGCCTCACCGCGCCCGAGGCAGAGGCCTGGGTCCGCGCCGGCGCCATCACCGGCGGCATGGTGCCCAAAGTGCGCGCTGCGCTCGACGTCGTCGCGGCTGGCGTGGCCGAGGCCAGGATTGTGGACCTGGAGGGCTTGCGCAGGGGAGAGGGGACGCGCTTTGTGCCAGGGAACTGAGGGAACTGGGGGAACTGGGGAACTGAGGGAACGCAGGGAGGGCGAGGATGCCACGAGAGTACCAGGGGGCCGGTACGAAGACGTATCGCAAGCTGTATGGGTACAAGAAGCTGATTGCCTGGCAGAAGGCGGACGACCTGGCGGCAACGGTGCATACGCTGACAACCACCTGGGGACCTGGCTACTACCGCCTGGCGGACCAGATGCGAAGCGCAGCGGTGTCGGTCAAGTCGAACATTGCTGAGGGGTACTGCCGGGCCTCGCTGCCCGACTATGTTCGCTTCTGCGAGATTGCCAGAGGCTCCCTGGGCGAACTCGGAAGCCAGATCCAGGATTGCGAGCGCTGGGGCCTTGTGGGAGGGGAGCTGCTGGCTGGCCTGCTCGAGCAGTATTCCGAAGCGACGCTCCTGCTCGAGCGCCTGATTGCCAGCCTGAAGAAGAAGCTGAGAGACGGCGGTTGGGACAAGAGCTTCGGCGTCAAGGAAGAGGACGGTGGCTACTTGATCGAGGGCGCCGGGCTGTGGGACGAGGGGAAGTGACGGAGGCGCGGAACTGACGGAACTCTGGAACCGCGGAACTGGGGAGGCAGGGAGGCGCGGCTTCGGCAGGCTCGCCCAGTTCCTTCAGTTCCCCAGTTCCCTCAGTTCCCTGACGAGGGGGATATGGGCACGCAAGACATCACCCAATTGGAGCAACGCTACGTCGTCCAGACGTACAAGCGCGCACCGTTCGTGCTGGAGCGCGGGGAGGGGGTATACCTCTACGACACGGAGGGGCGGCGCTACCTGGACTTTGTCTCGGGCATTGCGGTGAACGCGCTGGGCTACGCCGACCCCGAGGTGGTGGCCACCATCGCCTCGCAGGCGGCGCAGCTCATGCACTGCTCGAACCTCTACCACAGCGCCCCGCAGGCGCTCTTGGCCCGCGACCTGGTGGAGCTCTCCTTCGCCGACCGGGTCTTCTTCTGCAACTCGGGCACCGAAGCCTGCGAGGCGGCGCTCAAGTTCGCCCGCAAGTGGCAACGGGTGAACCACCCGGGCCAGGAGCGCCATGGCATCGTCGCCTTCACGGGCTCGTTCCACGGCCGCACCATGGGCGCCCTCTCCGTCACCCACCGCGAGAAGTACCGGCTGCCCTTCGAGCCGCTGGTGCCGGGCGTGACTTTTGCGCCGTTCAACGACGGGGCCGCAGCGTGCGCCGCCATCGGCCCGCACACGGGGGCGGTGATTGTGGAGCCGCTGCAGGGCGAGGGGGGCGTGAACCCGGCCACCCCCGAGTTCCTGCGCGCGCTGCGCCAGGCGTGCGACGAGCAGGGGGCGCTGCTCATCTTCGATGAGGTGCAATGCGGGCTGGGCCGCACCGGGGCGCTGTGGGCCCACGAGGCCTGTGGCGTGACCCCCGACATGATGATGCTGGCCAAGCCCCTGGGCGGCGGGCTGCCCATTGGCGCTGTGCTGCTCACCCAGCGCGTGGCCGACGCCCTCGTGCCCGGCGACCACGGCTCGACCTTTGCGGCGAACCCCCTCATCTGCGCCGTGGCGCGGGTCGTGCTCCGGCGCATCAGCGACCCAGCCTTTCTCGCCGGCGTACAGGAGCGCGGCCGCTACCTGGGCGAGCGGCTCGAAGCTCTGAGGGCGCGGCACCCGGTGGTGCAGGAGGTGCGCGGACGCGGCATGATCTGGGGGCTGGAGCTGAGGGTGGAGGCCGCGCCGCTCGTCGGCCGGGGCTACGAGCGGGGGCTGATCATGACCACCGCCGGCGACCGGGTGCTGCGCCTCTTGCCGCCGCTGGTGGTGAGCAGAGAAGAGATCGACCAGGCGGTCGACATCATCGATGAGGTGCTGGCCACGGAGGAGTAGGCCGGGCTTCACAACCCGGCCCTGGCAGCTGGCCACGGAGGAGTAGGCCGGGTTTCACAACCCGGCCCTGGCAGCTGGCAATGACGGATACAGGTGGTGATTTGGATGGAGATTGGGCTCGAACAGCGTGGCATGGGCCAATGGGCGCCGCCGGCCGGGCTGCGCGTGCGGCCGGCCACGGTGCGCGACGTGGAGGAGATTGTGCGGCTGGTCAATACCTATGCGGCCCGCGGCGAGATGCTGCCCAAGTCGCTGAACCAGGTCTACCAGAACATCCGCGACTTTTCTGTGGCCGAGAGGGACGGCGAGATCGTGGGCTGCGGCGCGCTGCACGTCTTGTGGGATAACCTGGCCGAGATCCGTTCGCTGGCGGTGGCCGAGGGCGAGCGCCGGCGGGGCATCGGCGGGCTGCTGGTACAGCAGCTCGTGGGCGACGCCTGCGAGCTGGGGCTGCCCCAGGTCTTTGCCCTCACCTACAAGCCTGAATTCTTCACGCATTGGGGTTTCCGTGTGGTGGAGCGCGAGTCGCTGCCCCGCAAGATCTGGGTCGACTGTATCGACTGTGTCAAGTTCCCCCAGTGCGACGAGGTGGCGGTGCTCCGTGACCTGGAGGTTGGGCGATGATCCGGCGCCCCCGCATCCAGGATGTGCCGCAGATGCTGGCCATTATCAACGCCCGCGCGGCCAGGGGCGAAATCCTGCCCCGCTCGCAGAACTATCTCTGCCAGAACATCCGCGACTTTTACGTGGCCGAGGAAGGGGGGCGCGTGGCGGCGTGCGGCGCGCTGCACGTGCTCTGGAGCGACCTGGGCGAGGTGCGGGCGCTGGCCTCGGAGCCGTGGGCGGGGCCGGCGGTGGAGGGGCAGATCGTGCGCGCCCTGCTCGACGAAGGCCGGCGCCTGGGCCTCGAGCGGATCTTCGCCTTCACCTACTTTGCCGAGTTCTTTGTCGACCTGGGCTTTGCCATCGTCGAGCGCGAAAGCCTGCCCCGGGTGGCCTGGCGCGAGTGCATCGACTGCGTCAAGTTCCCGGCAGCCTGCGACGAGACGACGGTGTGTGTGGAGCTACGTAAGACGTGAAACGTGAAACGCAAAACGTAAAACGTAGGGCGTGAGACGCATTGCGTATTACGTTTTACGCATCATCCCCGGAGGCCCCATGGATGCCCTGCTCGCACTGGAGGACGGCACCGTCTTCGCCGGCCGGTCGTTCGGCGCGCCCGGAGAGCGGACGGGCGAGGTGGTCTTCAACACCAGCATGACCGGCTACCAGGAGGTCCTTACGGACCCCTCCTACCGCGGCCAGATGGTGGCCATGACGGCCCCGCAGATCGGCAACACCGGCATCAACGACGAGGATATGGAATCGGCGCAGGCGCAGGTAGAGGCGCTCCTGGTGCGCGAGGCCTCGCCGGTGACGAGCAACTGGCGCGCCCGGCAGGACTTGGGGCAGTTCCTGCGCGCCCAGGGCGTCATCGCCCTCACCGGGGTCGATACCCGCGCCCTCACCCGCCACCTGCGGTCGTTCGGCACGATGAAGGCTGCCGTATCCACCGAGGACCTCTCGCCGGAGTCGCTCGTGGCCAAGGCGCGGGCGGCGCCGCCCATCTCGGCGCGCAACCTGGTAGAGGGCGTCTCATGCTCCGCGCCTTTCGCCTGGACGGAGGGCGGCCCCTCCGGCTGGGGCCGCCTGGCGCCCCCCGCCCGGCGCCACATCGTGGTCTACGACTGTGGGGTCAAGCGCTCGATCCTGCGCGCTTTTGTCGACCGGGGCTGCCGCGTGACGGTCGTGCCCTGGTGTACCAGCGCCGACGATGCGCTGGCCCTCGACCCCGACGGCATCTTGCTCTCCAACGGCCCCGGCGACCCCGAGCGCGTGCCCGAGCTGGCGGAGGCCGTGCGCGGGCTGGTGGGCCGGCGGCCGATGCTGGGCATCTGCCTGGGGCACCAGGTGCTGGGGCTGGCCCTCGGCGCGCGCACCTACAAGCTGCGCTTCGGCCATCACGGGGGGAACCAGCCCGTGCTCGACCTGGACAGCCGCCGGGTGGAGATTACCGCCCAGAACCACAACTATGCCATCGATGCCACCTCACTGGACGAGCGGGAGGTCCGGGTGACGCACCTCAACCTCAACGACCGCACCGTCGAAGGCATGCGCCACCGCCGCTGGCCCATCCTCAGCGTGCAGTACCACCCGGAGGCCGCCCCAGGGCCGCACGACGCGGAGGGGGTCTTTGGCGAGTTCTTGAGGCTGGTGGATGAGTACAGAGGGAACTGAAGGGGGCAAATGTTCTCCTGTTCCCATCAGTTCCGGCAGTTCCATAGTTCCGTCAGTCCCGTCGCCCTTGGAGGAGCCTTGCCCAAACGCACCGACCTGCACACGATCCTCATCATCGGCTCGGGGCCCATCGTCATCGGCCAGGCGTGCGAGTTCGACTATTCGGGCACCCAAGCGGTCAAGGCGCTCAAGGAGGAGGGCTACCGGGTAGTGCTCGTCAACTCGAACCCGGCCACGATCATGACCGACCCCGAGCTGGCCGACCGCACCTATGTGGAGCCGCTGACGGCGCCGGTGCTCGAGCAGGTCATCGCCCGCGAACGGCCCGAGGCGCTCCTGCCTACCGTAGGCGGGCAGACGGCGCTCAACCTGGCCATCGAGCTGGCCGATGCGGGGGTGCTCGAGCGTTATGGCGTGCAGCTCATCGGCGCCCGGCCCCAGGCGATCCGCATCGCCGAGGACCGCCGCCTCTTCCGCGATGTGATGCAACGCGTGGGGCTCGAAGTGCCGCGGAGCGAGATTGCCACCTCCATCGACGAGGCGCGGCAGATTGCGCGGACGCTGGGCTTCCCGCTGATCATTCGCCCCTCCTTCACTCTGGGCGGCTCGGGCGGTGGCATCGCCTACAACGCCGAGGAGCTGGCCAGCATCGTGCGGCGTGGGCTCGACCTCAGCCCGGTGCACCAGGTGCTGGTGGAAGAATCGGTGCTCGGCTGGAAAGAGTTCGAGCTGGAGGTGATGCGCGACCTGGCCGACAACGTGGTCGTCATCTGCTCCATCGAGAACGTGGACCCGATGGGCGTGCACACCGGCGACTCGCTGACGGTGGCCCCGGCCATGACCCTCACCGACCGCGAGTACCAGCGCCTGCGCGACATGGCCAAGACGGTGATCCGGGCCGTGGGCGTGGAGACCGGTGGCTCGAACATCCAGTTCGCCGTGCACCCCTCCACGGGCCGCGTGCGAGTCATCGAGATGAACCCGCGCGTCTCGCGCAGCTCGGCGCTGGCTTCCAAGGCCACCGGCTACCCCATCGCCCGGGTAGCGGCCAAGCTGGCGGTGGGCTACACCCTCGACGAGCTGCCCAACGACATCACCCGCGACACGCCCGCCTCCTTCGAGCCTACGATCGACTATGTGGTGGTCAAGGTGCCGCGCTGGAACATGGAAAAGCTGCCGGGGGCCGACCCCACCCTGGGCACCCAGATGAAGTCGGTGGGCGAGGTCATGGCCATCGGCCGCACCTTCCAGGAGGCGCTGCAGAAGGCGCTGCGCTCGCTGGAGGATGGCCGCGCCGGCTTTGGCGCCGACCCGTCCGACGAACGCGTCGACCCCACGCGCCTGCGCGAGCGCCTCTCCATCCCCACCCCCGAGCGCCTGGGCTACGTGCGCTATGCTCTACAGAGCGGCTGGACGGCGGAGGCCGTCGCCCGCCTCACCGGCATCGACCCCTGGTTCCTGGCCCAGATGGAGGGGCTGATCAACCTGGAGGGGCGCCTGCGGGCTTTCGATCTGGAGACCGTGCCGCCACGCCTGCTGCGCGATGCGAAACGTGCCGGCTTTTCCGACGCGCAACTGGCATGGCTGCTGCGCGTCAGGACTGGGGAGGGGGCGCCATCCTCACCCTCTCCCTGGAAGGGAGAGGGCGGGGGTGAGGGTGAAACGCCGCACGAGGCGCCAGGTGGGCCGGCGGGCGAGCCGGCTGTGGCGTATCGGGGGGCTCGCGATAGGGGGGAACCCCCCCTCACCCCGACCCTCTCCCCCGCGGGGGAGAGGGGGGAGGTTCGGACCGGCTGGGAATGCCCACGCAATGCCCATACCCTTTCCGCTGCGGGGGAGAGGGGGGAGATGGCGGTGCGCAGGCGCCGGTTGGAGCTGGGCATCCGGCCGGTGTTCTGCCGGGTGGATACCTGCGGCGCCGAGTTCGAGGCGCACACGCCCTACCTGTATTCCACCTACGAGACGGCCTGTGAGGCTGCCCCCAGCCGCCGGCGGAAGGTGATGATCCTGGGCGGCGGCCCCAACCGCATCGGCCAGGGGCTCGAGTTCGACTATTGCGCCTGCCACGCCGCCTTCGCCCTGCGCGAGCTGGGCATCGAATCGATCATGGTCAACTGTAACCCCGAGACCGTCTCCACCGACTATGACACCGCCGACCGGCTGTACTTTGAGCCGCTGACCCTGGAGAATGTGCTCGACATCATCGACGTGGAGCAGCCCGACGGGGTGATCGTGCAGTTCGGCGGCCAGACGCCCCTCAAGCTGGCGCTGGACCTGGAGGCGGCCAGCGTGCCGATTCTGGGCACCTCGCCGCGCGCCATCGACCTGGCCGAGGACCGCCAGCTCTTCGGGCAGGTCCTGGCCGAGCTCGGCATCCCGCAGCCGCAGGGGGGAGTCGCCACCTCGGCGGGCGAGGCGCGGCAGGTGGCAGCCCAGATCGGTTACCCGGTGCTGGTGCGGCCCTCCTACGTGCTCGGGGGCCGGGCCATGGCCATCGTCTACGACGAGGCAGAGCTCGACCGCTACATGCGCGAGGCGGTCGATGCCTCGCCGGGGCACCCGGTGCTCATCGACCGCTTCCTGGAGGATGCCTTTGAGGTCGATGTCGACGCCGTGTCGGATGGGCACGAGACGGCCATCGCCGGCATCATGGAGCAGATCGAGTTGGCCGGCGTGCACTCGGGCGATAGCGCCTGCGTCCTGCCGACCTATATGGTGGCGGCCGAGCACCTGGAGACGATGCGGCGCTACACCCGCCTGCTTGCGGCTAGGCTCGGCGTGGTCGGCCTGATGAACGTGCAGTATGCCATCAAGGATGGCGTGGTGTACGTGCTCGAGGCGAACCCACGCGCCTCGCGCACGGTGCCCTTTGTGAGCAAGGCCACCGGCGTGCCCTGGGCCAAGGTGGCCACGCGGGCCATGCTGGGGCGCAGCCTGGCCGAGCAGGGGGTGGGCGCCGAGGGGCAGGTGCACGGCTACTTTGTGAAAGAGGTGGTGCTGCCCTTCAACAAGTTCCCGGGCGTCGACACGCTCCTCGGCCCCGAAATGCGCTCGACCGGAGAGGTGATGGGCGTCTCCGGCCACTTTGGCTGGGCCTTCGCCAAGGCGCAGATGGGGGCAGGGGGGTCGCTGCCGCTGGAGGGCACGGTCTTTGTCAGCGTCAACGACAACGACAAGCCCACCGTGCTCCCCATCGCCCGCGAACTGGCGGCCCTCGGCTTCCGGCTGCTGGCCACACGGGGCACCGCCGCCTATCTGAGGGGGCAGGGGCTGCAGGTCGATGCCATCGACAAGGTGGGAGAGGGTCGCCCCAACCCGGTGGACCTGATCATCAACGGCCAGATCCAGCTCATCATCAACACCCCCAGCGGCAAGGTTGCCTTTGCCGACCGCGGGCCCATCCGCCGCGCAGCGGTGGCCTATGGCGTGCCTACGCTCACCACCCTCTCGGCGGCTGCCGCAGCGGTGCAGGCCATCCGCGCCATGCGTGCCGAACCGCTGCGGGTGGACAGTTTGCAGGAATTGCGAAGCGGAGTATAGTGCCAAACAGGAGCCCCGAACTTGTTCGGGGCAGGTGCCCCGGCTTGCCGGGGAGTTCGGGATGCCTGGAAGGAGGCGGAGCGCTTTGGCCCGACGACCGGTGGTGATTGTGACCGAGCCCATCCATCCCGATGCGATGGCTCTCCTGGGGGCGCATGCCGATGCGCGTGTGGCACCGGGGTGGGACGAGGAGTCCCTCCTCTCCTGCATCGGCGAGGCGGAGGGGGTCATCGTGCGCGGTATGGGCGCCTTTACTCGCCGCCTGTTCGAGGCGGCGCCGCGGCTGCGCATCGTGGCCCGCCACGGCGCGGGCTACGACAACATCGACCTGGAGGCGGCGCGCGACCATCACGTCATCGTCACCAACACGCCCGATGCCACCACCGCCTCGGTGGCCGAGCACACCCTGGCGCTGCTCCTGGCGGTGGCGCGGCGGGTGGCCCTGGCCGACCGCGGCATGCGCAGCGGCGATTGGGAGGTGCGCGAGCGCTGCACGGGCACCGACCTCTGTGGGCGCACGTTGGGCGTGATCGGCTACGGCCGCATCGGCCGCCGCGTGGCTGCCCTCTGCCACGGCCTGGGCATGGAGATCGTCTACCACGATGTGCGGCCCCTGCCGGCAGACCCGCAGCTCCCGGCCCGCTCGTTGCCTCTGGATGAGCTCCTTTCCACCGCCGATGCCGTCACCCTGCACGTCAGCCTGGACCCATCATCGCGCCACCTGATCGGCCGGCGTGAGCTGGCGCTGCTCAAGCCTGGGGCCATCCTCATCAACGCCTCGCGCGGGCCGGTAGTCGATGAGGCGGCGCTGTTGGAGGCCTTGCCGGCGGGGCGCCTGGGCGGCGTCGGGCTCGACGTCTTTGAGGAAGAGCCGGTGCGCGGCGTGCACCCGCTGTGCGCCTTCGACAACGTGGTGCTCACCCCCCACATCGCCTCGCAGACGCCCGAGACGCGCCGCCGCATGGCCATGGATGCCGCGGAGGAGGTGCTGGCGGTGCTCGCGGGAGGGAGGCCCAGGTACCCGGTGCCGGGCTGCGAAGGGAACTGAGGGAACTGGGGAACTGGGGGAACTGACGGGCCACAGGCTCCCGACGCAGCGGAGGCGGCTGTCACGCCGCGGGAAGCATCGCGCAGCGAGGTGCCCTCTGGGCCATTGGCCCCCTCAGTTCCATAGTTCCGGCAGTTCCCTCAGTTCCCTCGTCTTGAAGGAGGAACCATGCTTCGCGAGAACCGTGTCAAACACGCCCTGATGGAGGGCAAGTCGGTCGTGGGGACGATGGTGTCCGAGTTCCGCGACATCAGCGTGGCCCAGGTGCTGGCCTCGGCCGGGCTGGACTTTTTCATCATGGACCTGGAGCACGGCAGCTTTGCCCTCGAGACGGTAGCCGATGTGGCACAGGTGGCGCGGCTGGCGGGCATCACGCCCTTGGTGCGCGTGCCCGACCACGCCTACCCCTGGCTGGCCAGGCCGCTGGATGCCGGGGTGATGGGCCTGATGGTGCCGCGCATCGAGACCAGGGCGCAGGCCGAGGCAGTGGCGCGTGCCATCAAGTACCCGCCGGTGGGCGGGCGGGGCTGCTCCATCACTGCCCGCCAGACCGAGTTCGGCACGGCAAGCCTGCCCGGCTGGCTCGAGTGGGCCAATGCCGAGACGCTGCTCATCCTCCAGATCGAGGAAAAGTCGGCGGTGGAGGACATCGACGGCATCCTCAGCGTTCCCGGCGTGGATGTGGCCCTGATCGGGCCCAATGACCTCTCGATCTCGCTGGGGGTGCCGGGGCAGGTCAAATCGGCCACCATGCACGGGGCGATGCAGAGGGTTGTGGATGCCGCGGCTCGCCATGGCGTGGCCGCCGGCCTGCACACCGCCGACCTGGAGCAACTCCTGGCCTGGCGTGACCGGGGCATGCGCTTCCTCATGTACGCGAACGAGGTGCGGTTGCTCAGGGCGGCGGCCGAGCAGGCGGCCAAGGCGCTGCGCGGCTGAGCGCCTGCGAGGGGGCGGCTGGGCGCCCCTGAACTGCACCCTCGCTCCAAGCTCTTTTGACACTCGTTTGAGGAGCGGGGTATAATCGTTTCGCTTAGCGGGGCTTTTGGTCGTGCATGCCGGCAGCGCAGCCGGCACGGGTGCTCCCAATGGTGGGAGGGGAGGGACTCATGGCAACCCGGTTCGCGTTCTTCGGCGGCGAGATTGTCCCCATCGAGCAGGCCAAGGTCAGCATCATGACCCACACCTTCAACTATGGGACGGGCTGTTTCGAAGGGATCCGCGCCTACTGGAACGATGAAGAAGAGCAGCTCTTCATCTTCCGCATGCCCGAGCACTATGAGCGCCTGCACCGCTCGAGCCGTATCCTCCTCTGCAATCTGCCCTACACGGTCGAGCAACTGGGCCAGATCACGGTGGACCTTTTGCGCCATGAGGGGTACCGCGAGGATTGCTACATCCGCCCTCTGGTGTACAAGGCCACCGAGGGCATCGGCGTTCGCCTGCACGCCCTGGATGACGGCTTTGCCATGTTCGCCTTGCCCTTTGGCAAGTATGTGGAGAGCGAGGAGGGGTGCCGGGCTTGCATCTCCTCGTGGCGGCGCCTCGACGACAACATGATCCCGCCGCGGGCCAAGGCCATCGGCTCCTACGTCAACTCGGCGCTCTGCAAGACCGAGGCGGCTCTGAATGGCTACGACGAGGCGATTGTGCTCGACGAGGAGGGGCACGTCTCGGAGGGGAGTGCCGAGAACCTCTTCATCGTGCGCAACGGCACGCTGATCACGCCGGGCGAGACTTCGAACATCCTCGAGGGCATCACCCGCGCCACAGTGATGCAGCTGGCCAAGGAAGAGCTGGGCCTCGATACAGTGGTGCGCCCCATCGACCGCACCGAGCTATACGCATCCGACGAGGTCTTTTTCTGCGGCACGGGCGTGCAGATCGTGGTGGTGGCCGAGATCGACCATCGCCCCGTAGGCACCGGCAAGATCGGCCCGGTGGGCCGCAAGATCCGCGAGCTCTACTTCGACATTGTGCGCGGCAAGAACGCCAAGTACCGCCACTGGTGCACGCCGGTCTACGCCAAGTAGGTTGTCTGGAGCTGCGGGCCAGGCGGCCGGCTCTGTTGCTTCGTATCGAGTGCGGGCGGGAGCGCGATGAACTGGTACCCGAACAAGCGCCTGGGCCTGCTGTCGGGCCTGGTGTTGTTTGCTCTGCTCGTGGGAGCAGAGGCCTCGTTGCTGCGTGGCCTGTTGGGGGCGCCCATCGATTTCTGGTTCTTCCTGCGTGCCCTGATTTTCACGGCCGCGCTGCCCGTGGTGGCATTCCTGGCGTACGCCTACTATAGCCTGGCCAACCTGGCCTACCGCGTCGAGCGCAACGGCATCCTGATCCGTTGGGGCGCCATTGTGGACCTGGTGCCGCGCGATGAGATCGTCGAGATCGTGCCTTTTGGCACGTTGAACAAGCGCCTGAGCGATGGCTGGGGCTGGCCAGGCTACCGCGTGGGTGATGGGCAGGTGGGGGGGCTGGGGCCGGTGCGGCTGTACACCACCCGCCCGCCCGAGCAGTCGATGGCCGTGCGGACGCGCCGGCGCACCTACGTCATCTCGCCGGCCAATGCCGAGGGGTTCCTGGCCGACTATCGCACGCGGCGCAAGCTGGGGCCCATCGTGCGGTGGGCGGAGGGCCGCCGGTTGCCCGGGCTTTTGGGCCTCAGCATCTGGCGCGACCGCCTGGCCGGCGCTGTGGCGCTGCCCGGGCTGGTGCTGAACCTGGGGCTGTTCGGCTACCTGGCGGCCCGCTACCCCGCCCTCCCGGCCCGCCTGGCGCTCTCGTACGACCTGCGGGGCATGGCCGACCGCATCGGCGGCCGTGCCGAACTCCTGATCCTGCCCGCCGTCGGGCTGGCGATCGTGCTGGTGAATGCGGCGTTGGCTGCCTGGCTCCACCGCAAGGAGCGGGTGTTGGCGCTCATGCTGCTGGGCAACGGGCCGCTGGTGCAGGCCCTGCTGTGGCTCGCGGCCGTGCGCCTGGCAAGATAGCTACGAAGCACGGGCAGGGGTAGACAGGAGACTCAGGATGATCTGTCCTGTCCATCCTGTGTGCCCCTATGGGGCCCGTCGGGCTGTGATCTTCGGCGCACTGGCTTCTTGGGCGCCGCGAGAGTGTGGTCGGTACCCTTCATGCCGCGGCCGGGGGTGGATGCACGTCATCCCCCTGGTGCCATCCTCGCCCGCGGCACGCCCCCCGGTTGGTCCAGACCCTGGTCGAAGTTCCCATCCCTGGTGGCCCACAATCGATAGACGCGAGGAAGGAGCCACATGCGTATCGAGATCCAACGCAGCAAGCGGCGGAAGAAGACGGTGGCGGCCCGGATCGTCGGCGACACATTGCAGGTTCGGGCGCCCGCCGATCTGCCCCAGGATGAACTGGACCGGGTCATCGCCCGTCTGAGGCCGCGCCTGGAGCGGCAGCGCCGCCAGCAGCAGGCGCTCGACAACGAGCAGTTGGCGGCGCGGGCGGCGGAGCTCAACCGGCGCTTCTTTGGCGGGCGGCTGCAGATCGGGCGCGTGGTGTACGTGCACAACCAGGAACAGCGCTATGGGAGCTGCTCGCCGCAGACGGCGGTGATCCGCATCTCGCACAGGGTTGCCGCCATGCCGGCCTGGGTGCGCGACTATGTGCTCGTGCACGAGCTGGCACACCTGGTGGAGCCGAACCACTCGTCGCGCTTCTGGGCGCTGGTGAACCGCTACCCGCGCGCCGAGCGGGCACGGGGCTTTCTCATGGGCGCCTGCCTGGCAACGGCCGACGAGGAGGCCTGACCTCGCCCCAGCCCCCCCTCCCGCCCCGCGGAAAAGGGGAGCGAGCCGTAGTGGCCGGGTTTCTATCCCGGCCACCCACTGCAGAAAGGGACGTGAGCCGTGGGCCGGGATTCTATCCCGCCCCTCACTTCACTGGGCTCGGGCCCATTGCAGGTTGGGCGGCGCCGGGCAGAGGCCCCCCTGGCCGACCGCCTCGGCGACGGTGCGCAGGAGGACGTCGAGCTCAAAGGGCTTGGCCACATAGCCTTGTACCGGCAGGGCGGCCGCCCGCTCGTCGAGATGCGGCACGGCGGAAACCAGCACCACGGGGAGGCTGGCGAGGTCAGCCTCCGCACGGAGGGCTCGCACGACCTCTTCGCCAGAGGTGTCGGGGAGGATCAGGTCGAGCAGCACCAGGTCGGGCTGTGCCTGGCGCACAGCATCGATGGTGCGGGGCGGCTGGAGGATTTGGGCCGCATAGCCTTCAGCGGTCAACAGGTCGCTCAGGCATTCGGCCGTCACGTCGTCGTCTTCGATGATCAGGATGCGGGCCTCGCGTGTCATCTGATCTCCTGCTGGTGAGCGCGCATGGCCAGAGCGGCGCGGGCTTGCCGCCCGCGCCGTCGGTGGCCGTTGGCGCGAGAATCGGTGAGCTCGGCGCAGGCGAAGGTTGCCCGCCGCCCGGCCGGGCCTACGGATGGCGACGTCGCTTGGCGATGGAAGCAACATGGGGAAAGGACGGGTGCCAGCGGCGGGATTATAGCATGCCGGTTGCAGAGATGTCAACGCCGGTGGCCTGAACGCCGGCGTGATGTGTGGCTGGGCCGGGAGCGCGCGCAGCCCTGTGCCAGGGAAAGGAACTTGCTGCGACCAGGGGTGGCAGCCGGGCGTTGAGCTCCGCTCACTCCTGGCCCGGCCCCTGGGGGTTTCGCACCGGGTGGGGCGCGGAGCGCGTAGCCCGGTCCCTGGCCCGGCGACCGCTCAAGTCTCTGAACAGGAGGCGGCTGCTGCCGCCGACGAAGCAATCTCCAACGTGCGTTGGGGATTGCTTCGCGCCTGCGGCGCTCGCAATGACGGCGAGGGTTGGGGATTGCTTCGCGCCTGTGGCGCTCGCAATGACGGCGAGGGTTGGGGATTGCTTCGCGCCTGCGGCGCTCGCAATGACGGCGAGGGAACGTCCTCGACGGCCGGCAACGAGGCTAGGCGCAACGCGCCGGCGCCAACCGGTCGAGGAACTGCTCCACGGTGGCGCGGCTGGGGATGCCTGCGCGCCCGCCCAGGCGGGTGGCCTTGAGGGCAGCGGCGACGGCAGCCACACGCATGGCTTGCTCGACCGGCTCGCCGCGGGCGATGCAGGCCGCATAGGCGCCGTGGAACACGTCGCCGCAACCCGTGGTGTCGACCACTTGGACGGGCAGGGCAGGCTGCCAGCGTACCGGTCCGCCCCGCTCCGCGTACCACACCCCACGTTCGCCCGCCGTGATGGCGCAGCACGCCCGCTCGGGCCGGGCCAGCGCCCGCACCATCTCGGCCGGATCGGCCTGGCCGGTCACCCGGCGGCCGAACTCGGCGCTGGCCAGCAGATGGTCGACGCCGGCGATGAGGGCGCTGATCCCCGGGATGCGTTCATCCTCGATGTCGCTGACGACCACGACCCCGTGCCGGTGGGCAGCCGCCACCGCCGCCAGGCCTCCTTCGACGTTGGTGTGGTCGACCAGGAGCACGCGCGTGCCGCCGATGAGGGCGTCGTCCATGGCCTCTGCCGGCCGTGCCACGACCCCCTCGCGAGAGAAAAAGATGGTGCGCTGGGCGGTGGAGAGCTCGACGAGCACGACCGACTGTGTCGGGCGGGCGCCGGGCTGCAGCAACACCGCCGAGCAATCGACCCCCTCGCGCTGGAACTGCTCCAGGGTCCAGCGCGATAGCTCGTCGTCGCCCAGCACTCCACAGTAGCCGGCGCGGGCGCCCAGGCGTGCCGCTGCGACCAGCGCCGTACCGGTCAGGCCTCCTCCCTGGCGTTGGCGCGCTTGGACCTGCACCTTGCTGCCATAGGGGGGATAGCGGTCGACGTAGACCAGGTCATCGACCGAGACAACGCCGAAACCTACAACGTCCCAACGCTTCTCCATGGCGGCGATTATAGTCCGCGCCGCGACGGCGGCGAAATCGAGGCGCCCTCGCGCAAACCGCCACCCAGGGGCTGGGCCGGGACCGGGTGGAGCCTCACGACCGGCTGCCCCTTGCGGCTCCAGGCTTGACCCGCGAGGGATGGCAGGCTATTATGCCCACGGTTCCACCTTTCAGGCCACCCTTGGCCGGCACGGAGTGTGTGCGTGACGCTGAAGGGCTATGTCGGCTCGTCTGAGCAGCGGGCCCGGTGGGGGCTGGGCGATGTGCTGATCCTGGTGGCGGTCGGCGCCCTCATCTACGGGGCGCTGCGCCTGGCATTGGGGGCACCGCCCGAAGTGCGCGGGCCATCGATCGTGCTGGCCCCCCAGGCCCTGCCCTACTATGCGGTGCTCTCGGTGGGCCGCATGGCGGCCGCCTACCTGCTCTCGCTCGTCTTCGCCCTGGCCTACGGCTACGCGGCGGCCCGCTACCGCACAGCCGAGCGCGGGCTGATCCCCCTCCTCGACGTCTTGCAGAGCGTGCCCATACTCTCGTTCCTGCCCGTGGCCCTCCTCAGCCTCAGTGCCATCCTGCCCGAGGGGCTGGCGGTGGAGCTCTCGTCGATCTTTCTCATCTTTACCAGCATGGCCTGGAACCTGGCGTTCAGCGCCTACCAGTCGTTCTCCACAGTGCCCGGGGATTTCCAGGAAGCCTCGGAGGTTTTCCGGTTGCACCCCTGGCTGCGCTTCCGCTTGGTGGACCTGCCCTTCGCCATGCGCGCGCTGGTGTGGAACAGCATGTTGAGCTGGGCCGGCGGCTGGTTCTTCCTGATGGCGGCCGAGACCTTTTCGGTGGGGCAACGCGACTTTCGGCTGCCCGGGCTGGGCTCGTACCTGCAGGCCGCTGCGCAGGCGGGCGACAACCGGGCTGTGGCCTGGGGCCTGGTGGCCCTGATCGTGACGGTGGTGGCGCTCGACCAGATCCTCTGGCGCCCCGCCCTGGCCTGGGCCGAGCGCTTTCGCATCGAACTCGTCGAATCGGAGGACGCGATGCGCTCGTGGCTCTATGAGGCCATCTCGCGCGCCTGGGTGGTCGAGTGGGCGCTGACCCACTTTTGGCGCCCGTTGGGCGAGGCTTTCGACGCTGCGCTGGGCCGGCTGCGCCCGCTGCCCGCGGCGGGGCGGGCGCATGGCGCCCGGCGCCGCCTGGGCTGGGCCATCGCTGTGGCGCTATTGGCAGGGCTCGGCGTGGCTGCGGTGAGCGCAGCCGGCTTTCTGGCGCAAGTGCCGCTGGCCGAGTGGCAGATCATCGCCCTGGCGGCCGGGGCCACGGCGGCGCGGGTGGCCATCGCCCTGGCCGTGGCCGTGCTGTGGACCGTGCCGGCGGGCGTGGCCCTGGGCACCAACCCGCGCGTCTCGCGCATCGCTCAGCCGGCGGCGCAGGTGGTGGCCTCCGTCCCGGCTACGGCGCTCTTCCCGGTGTTCGTGGTGGCCCTCATCACCGTGGCGGGAGGGCTCAACGTGGCGGCCGTGCTCCTCATGCTCCTGGGCACCCAGTGGTACGTGCTCTTTAACGTCATGGCGGGGGCATCGTCGATCCCACGGGACCTGTACTACACCTCGGCCACCCTCGGCCTGGGGCCACGGCTCCAGTGGAGCACGTTGATCCTGCCGGCGCTCTACCCGTACCTGATTACGGGCGTCATCACGGCCAGCGGCGGAGCGTGGAACGCCAGCATCGTGGCCGAGTATGTGCAGGTGGGCGGCAAGACGTACCGCGTGCTGGGCATTGGGGCGCTGATCGCCGATGCCACTGCTCGCGGCGACTTTGCCCTGCTCTTCGCTGCCACCCTGGTGCTGATCATCGTCGTCGTGGCCATCAACCGCCTGCTTTGGCGCCAGCTCTATGTGCGCGCGTCGGAGCGATTCAGGTTCGATTAGAGGTTGTCAGTTGTCCGTGGTCGGGGCTGGGCCCACCTCCACGCGGGCATGCATCGGGCCACTGACCACGGACCACGGACGAAGAAGCAAGGAGCCGTGTGAGTTCGCGCGACATCCTCGTCGAGGTGCGCAACGTCAGCAAGACCTATGGGCGCGAGCCGCGCCGCTTCATTGCCCTGGAGGGGATCAACCTGATCATCCGCCGGGGCGATTTCGTTGGCGTGCTGGGGCCCTCGGGCTCGGGCAAGTCGACGCTGTTGCGCATCATCGCCGGCCTGACGCCGCCCAGTTCGGGCGAGGTGCTGTACCGGGGCGAGCCACTGGTGGGGGTCAACCCCCACGCCACCATCGTCTTTCAGAGCTTTGCCCTCTTCCCGTGGCTGACGGTGCTCCAGAATGTGGAGGTGGGCCTGCGCGCGCGGGGCGTGCCCGAGGCCGAGCGGAGGCCGCGCGCCCTCGAGTTGATCGACCTGGTGGGCCTCGACGGGTTTGAGAGTGCCTACCCGCGCGAGCTCTCGGGTGGCATGCGCCAGAAGGTGGGGTTTGCACGCGCCATGGCCGTGGAGCCCGAGCTCTTGTGCCTCGATGAGCCCTTCAGCGCCCTCGACGTGCTCTCGGCCGAGGCGCTGCGGGGCGAGCTGATGGAGCTGTGGCTCAGCCACCGCATCCCCATCCAGGCCATCCTGATGGTCACCCATAACATCGAGGAAGCGGTGCAGATGGCCGATCGCATCGTGGTCATGGACGCCGGCCCCGGCCGCATCATCGGCGAGGTGCCTGTGCGGCTGACGCATCCACGCCACCGCAAGGCCCCCGCCTTCCAGGCCACCGTCGACCGGCTCTACGCGCTGGTCACCGGCGAGACGCCTGCGCCTGCCCTGGTGCTGGGCACCGAGCCCGGCCAGCCAGGGCCCACGTTGCCGCTGCCCCGGGCCGACCTGAACGCGGTGGCCGGCCTGACGGAAGAGGTGGTGGAGGCCGGGGGCCGCGAGGACCTCTACCGCCTGGCCGACGCGCTCAACTATGAGCTCGACGACCTCTTGCCGGTGGTCGATGCCGCCGAAATCCTCAGCTTTGTGCGCACCGAGCGCGGCGACATCGTCATCACACCCCTGGGCGAGACCTTTGCCGAGGCGAGCATCCTGGCCCGCAAGGAGATTGTGGCGGCGCGGGCGCTGCGGCTGCCGACCATCCGCTGGATCTATGAGCGGCTGCAGGCCGACGAGGACCACCGGCTCCCCTACGCGTACTTTCTCGAGCGCCTGCGCGCCGACTTGGGCGAGTACGCCGATGAGCAGCTCGACACCGCGATCAACTGGGGCCGCTATGCCGAAATCCTCGCCTTCGACGATGCGACGGATGAGCTGTACCTGGAAGAGGCGGTGCCGGTGCAGCCGATGGCGCCCGGCCGATAGCCCACGGCCTCTGGTTCATGGCTGGCGGCCTGCCGCGCACGGCCCTGGGCCCCAAGCCGCCGGCCATGCCGGAGCATCAGAACCCCACCGCGCACCCATCCTTGCGCGGGTCCGACCCGCCCTGGAGCACTCCTGTCTCGGGGTCGATGCGGATGATCTGGCCGCCGCCCATGGTGGTGGGGGCGGCGTTGGTGGTGATGGCGTGGCCGCGCTTCTCGAGGGCCAGGCGGGTCATGTGGGCGAGGCCGGCCTCGTAGGCCACCTGGTTCCCCTCGATCCAACGGAAGCGGGGCGCATCGAGGGCCTGCTGCACGTCCATGCCCCAGTCGAGCAGGTTGCAGAGCACCTGCACCTGGCCCTGCGGCTGCATGAACCCGCCCATGACGCCAAAGCTCAGCACGAGCTGCTCGCCCCGGAACAGGAGCGCTGGGATGATGGTGTGGTAGGGGCGCTTGCCGGGGGCGATGCAGTTGGGGTGGGCCGGGTCGAGGGTGAAGAGGGCGCCACGGTTCTGCAGAGCGATGCCCGTGCCGGGCACGACCAGCCCCGAGCCGAACCCCTCGTAGAGGCTATTGATGAACGACACGGCGTTGCGGTGTTCGTCGACCACGGTGAGGTACACTGTGTCGGCGTGGGCGCCGGGCAGGCCCTGCCCTGCACTCGAAGGCACGCCGGGCTCGTAGCCGGGCGCGGCCTGCGAGGGGTCGATCCGTGCCCGGCGGCGGGCCAGGTAGGCGGGGTCGAGCAGGCCGTCGGCCGGCACCGGCGCATGGCAGGGGTCGGCCACGTAGCGCAGGGCGTCGGCAAAGGCCAGCTTGATGGCCTCGATCTGCAGGTGGAGTGGCTCGGCAAAGCCCCACTTCATGGCGCCGAGGTCGAACCCCTCGAGGATGCCGAGGGCCTGCAGGGCCACGATGCCCTGGCCGTTGGGCGGGCACTCGAGCAAGCGGTGGCCGCGGTAGGCGACCTCGATGGGCGTATCCCAGGTGGAGGTGTGGGCGGCCAGGTCTTCGGTGGTGAGCAGGCCGCCCTTGGCCTGCACATAGGCGGCGATGCGCCGGGCAATCTCGCCGCGGTAGAACGCCTCGCTGCCGCCCTCGGCAATCGTTTCGAGGGTGCGGGCCAGGTCGGGCTGGCGGAAGAGCTGGCCGATGCGCGGCGCTTTGCCATCGATCAGGTAGGTGGCGGCGGCGCCCTCATCCCGGCGCAGTTTGTCGGAGGCCTGCGCCCACGAGCGGCCGATGACCTCGCTGACGGGAAAGCCCTCGCGGGCATAGCGGATGGCGGGCGCCAACACCTGGGCCAGGCTCATGGTGCCGTGTTCGCGCAGCAGGGCCTCCCAGCCGTGCACGGTGCCGGGCACGGTCACGCTGAGGGGGCCGGTCGAAGGGATGCGGCCGCCGCGGCAGAGCGTCGCCACGCGCTCGGGCGTGGCCGCGGCGGGGGCCCGGCCCGAGGCGTTGAGCGCCCGCACGCGGCGTTCCTTCGCCAGGTAGACCAGGGCAAAGGCGTCGCCGCCCACACCGGTCGACATGGGCTCGACCACGTTGAGCACCGCCGCCGTGGCCACCGCCGCATCGACCGCGTTGCCACCCTCCTGCAGGATGCGCAGGCCCGCCTGGGCCGCCAGCGGCTGGCTCGTCGCCACCATGCCGCGATTGGCCATGACCACCGAGCGACGGGAACGGAAGGCAAAGGCCATGGTGCCACCTCCTTCTCTTTGGCGGCCGGGCGTTCAGCTCCCGCCCGGCCACTCGGCGGGGGGCGGGCAAGGAGCGCTGGCCAACCGACCCCCCAAACAGGTTCCGCACCGGGCGAGGCAGCATAGTATCTGGGCCGCGCATCGCTCAACCCGGCGCAAACTGGGCAAAGCGGTCTCCGCCCTGCAGACAGGGTCGCCGCACAGGGGCAAGGAGGGAGCTGCTGGCGGCGTTCGCCGTACAGGCCCGCAGCTGAAAGTGACTGTGCGCGCGCGCGGCACGTTGGATGGCGCTCCGCGCTGACAATCGCGCCAGGCGGCCCAGGGCTCCCGGAGCCCTGGGGCACCCGCAATGATATGCGCTGGGTATGTCGTTGCGGTGGCTAGAGATTAGGCGCAAAGGCCGTTGGCGTCAACAGGCAGCTGCGATTCCGCCGGTTGGCACCCGTTATGGTATAATCCCCCGAGCATGGCTCCGCTTGCCTTGCTTCTTCCCCGGGGAACCCTCCCCGCCATGGTGATGGAGGTTCTACGCATGTCGCTCAGCCTCGAGTGGCGCCACCGTGTGGATCGCTGGCGCCAGGAGCTGCCCCAGCATGTGTACCGGCCACTGGGCCGCATTGAAATGGCCGGCTTTACCACTTTCGAACAGCTGTCGCCCGAGGAGGCGGCGCGCCGCACCTTCCGGCCCATGCCGGCCGGCACGCCCTGGGGCGCCAAGTGGGAGTATGCCTGGCTCAGGGGCGAGGTCGTGTTGCCCCAGGAGGCGGCGGGCCACCGCATCGTGGCCCGCATCGACCCGGGCGCCGAGAGCGCCATCTTTATCAATGGCATCCTGCGCGGCGCCCACGACCGGCAGCACCCCGAGATCACCCTGGCGCGCGATGCCACACCCGGCACGCGCTACGAGATCCTGGCCGAGGCGTACGCCGGCCATGGCCCCATGGTCAGCAGCGCCGGGCCCACCCCGCCCTGGCGCGAGACGGTGCCCGAGCCCGGCCCCACCCAAAGGGTGATGGGCGAGTGCAGCTACGGCATCTGGGAGGAGGACGTCTACCAGCTCTGGATCGATGTGGAGACGCTGGTGGGGCTGCGCGACGCCATCGACCCCGAGTCGCTCCGGGTGGCCGAGATCGACCGCGCCCTGCGCGACTTGACGGTGATGGTCGATTTCGAGCTGCCACAGCCAGAGATGATGACCACCATCCGCGCCGCCCGCGAACGCCTCAAGCCGGTGCTGGCCTGCTTCAACGGCTCCACGGCGCCGCTCATGTTCGCCTTCGGCCATGCCCACCTCGATGTAGCCTGGCTCTGGCCGCTGGAGGAAACCGAGCGCAAAATCGGCCGCACCCTGGCCAACCAGCTCGCGCTCATGGAGGAGTACCCCGAATACCGCTTCCTGCAAAGCCAGGCGCATCTCTATCGCATGGTCAAGGCGCGGTACCCCCAGCTGTACCAGCGCGTGCGGCAGGCGGTGCGCGAAGGCCAGCTCATGCCCGAGGGTGGCATGTGGGTGGAGGCCGATACCAACCTCTCGGGCGGCGAGGCGCTGATCCGCCAGTTCCTGCACGGTAAGCGCTTCTTCAAAGAAGAGTTTGGCGTCGAGAGCGAGCTGCTCTGGCTGCCCGACGTCTTTGGCTACTCGGGCGCGCTGCCCCAGATCATGCGCGGCTGCGGCATCCGCTACTTTGCCACCGCCAAGATCTTTTGGACCTACAACGGCGGCGACCCCTTCCCCTACAACACCTTCATCTGGGAGGGGATCGACGGCTCGACGGTGCTGGCCCATCTCTTTACCGAGTACAGCTCGCGCACCGACCCGCGCACGATCATCCAGCGCTGGAACGAGCGGGTGCAGAAGGACGGCATCTCCACGCGCCTCCTGCCCTTCGGCTTTGGCGATGGCGGCGGGGGCCCCACCCGCGACCACCTGGAGTACGTGCGGCGCCTGCGCGACCTGGAGGGGGCACCCCGGGTGATCATCGCCTCGCCCAACGACTTTTTCCGGGACCTGCAGGTGCGCGGCGTGCCCCAGGCGCGCTACGTGGGCGAGCTGTACTTCCAGGCTCACCGCGGCACCTATACCTCGCAGGCGCGCACCAAGCGCGGCAACCGCAAGGGCGAGCTGGCGCTGCGCGAGGCCGAGCTGTGGGGCGCGGCCGCCGCCGCCCTGGCCGGCTACCGCTACCCGCGCGAGCGCATGGATGAGGCCTGGAAGCAGCTCCTGCTGCACCAGTTCCACGACATCCTGCCCGGCTCGTCGATCCACCGCGTCTATGAAGAGACTGAGGCGGCCCACGCCAGCGTGCAACGGGGGGCGATGGAGGTGGCCGCCGAGGCGCTGGCGCGCCTGACGGGCGGCGGCGATGGCCTGACCGTCTTCAACTCGCTCTCCTGGCCGCGCACGGCGCTGGTGGCGCTGCCCGCGGGCTGGGCCGGAGCCCGCGGCGCCAGCGGCCAGCCCCTGCCGGTGCAGGCGGTGGAGGGCAGGGTGTGGGCCGAGGTCCCCCTCCCACCCTGTGGCTGGACCACCCTCGCCCCCTCTCCCCAGGGGGGAGAGGGCCGGGGTGAGGGGGGAATGCTCGCTGCACAGGCCCTCCTGACCCCACCCTCTCGCGAGGGCGGGGAGGCGCCAGCCGCCGTGCTCGAGAACGAGCTGCTGCGCGTCGAGTTCAACGCCCTGGGCGAGATCATTCACATCCTCGACAAGGAGAGCGGGCGCGATTGGGCGGCCGGCCCCTGCAACAGCTTTCGCATGTACAAGGACGTACCGACCTCCTTCGACGCCTGGGACATCGACAGCCAGTACGCCCTGACGCCGGTGCAGCTCGACGAGCCGGCCGAGTTCGAGCCGGTGGGCAGCGGGCCGCTGGTGGCCCGCCTGCGCGTGCGCCGTCGGCTGCACCAGTCGACCATGGTGCAGGAGATCAGCCTGCGCCGCGGCAGCCGCCGCGTCGACTTCGCCACCACCATCGACTGGCAGGAGCGCCACAAACTGCTCAAGGTCAACTTTCCGGTCACCGTCTACGCCAACGAGGCGGTGCACGAGATCCAGTTCGGCCACGTGCGCCGGCCCAACCATGCATCGCGCCCCTTCGACGCCGATCGCTTCGAAGTGTCGAACCACAAGTGGTCGGCGCTCGTCGAGGAGGGGCGGGGCTTTGCCGTGCTCAACGACTGCAAGTACGGCCTGAACGTGAGCGGCAACAGCATCAACCTGACGCTCCTCAAATCGGCCCTGGCGCCCGACATGACCGCCGACCTGGGCCGGCACGAGTTCACCTACGCCTTCTATGCCTGGAACGGACCGCTGGCCGAGAGCGACTTGCTACGCCAGGCCTACGACTTGAACTGCCCCGTGCTCACGGCGACCGGCGCGGCCGGCGAGCGCTCGCTCTTCTCGCTCGACGCGCCGAACGTGGTGATCGAAGCGGTCAAGCCGGCCGAGGATGGCTCGGGCGATGTGGTGCTGCGCCTCTACGAGGCGATGCGCACCGCCACCCGCTGCACGCTCACCACGCCTCTCGAGGTGCAGCGCGCGGCACAGACGAACATGCTCGAAGAGGCGGTGGCGCCGCTCGCCTGTGAGGGGGGCCGCATCGCGCTGGACTTTCGGCCCTTCGAGATCAAGACCGTGCGCCTGGCCGTTGCGCGCTAGGGCCGTCGGCCCCAGCCCATAGCCAGCGCGGGGGCGAGCGTGGCGACGCGCGGCGTGCGGCTCCAGCCGGGCAAACGCTTCGCGCCCGCCCGGAGGGTGTGCTCCGGCTGCGAGCGAAGCACAACGCCCGGACAGCCCCCCAGACTCAAACCATGGAGGCATCATGTTCAAGGGCATCGCTATCAACGCCGACGAGAGCGTGTTCGACGGCGACCAGCAGGCGCTGGCCCGCCATCTGGAGCGGGCAGCCGCGCTGGGGTTCGACGCCGTGGAGCTGTCGATCGGCTGCTTCAACATCATCCGCGGCGGCGAGGTGGTCGAGCGAGAGCTGGAGCGGGCGCGTGCGCTCGTGGGCCGCTACCCGCTGCGCTACACCCTGCACGGGCCGTGCAACCTCAACCTGGTGCGGCAGCCCGAGCTGGCGGCCCAGGTGCTGGAGAGCTGCCTGCAGGTGGCGGCGGGCCTGGGGGCGGAGGTGCTCGTGTACCACAGCGGGCAGATCGCCCTGCACGACCCGGCGCACGGCCTGGCGTCGCTGCCCGATGAACGGGCGCTCGAGGAGCTGTGGCAGCGCGAGACGGAGGCGCTGGCCCGCTTCGCCCGGCGCGCGGAGGAGCTGGGGGTGCTCGTGGCGGTGGAGAACCGCGACCCCCACCTCTGGGAGGTGGCGGCGCTGGCCCGCTGGGGCCGCCCGGCCAGCGAGCTGGTGCGCTACCATCAGGGCATGCGGCTCGACCTGCTCTCGGCGCAGATGGAGGCGGTCGGCTCGCCCTTGGTGGGCATGTGCCTCGACGTGGGCCATGCCTTCCTGGCCGCTCCCTACTGGCCGCAGCCCGACTACCTGGCCGCGGTGCGCCGGGCCGCCCCGTGGGTGAAGCACCTGCACCTGCACGACAACTTTGGCCGCCTCGATGACATTGCCGAGAGCATGCGCGAGCGGCTGATCTTTGGCCAGGCCGACAACCACATGCCCGCGGGGTGGGGGCGCATCCCGCTGCGCGAAGTGCTGGCGGCGCTGGCGGCCGTGGGCTACAGCGGCTGGGTGGTGGCCGAGGTGGCGCCACGCTACGCAGCCTACTACGACGAAGCGCTGGCCAACGTGCGGGCTATCCTGCCCCAAGCCTGACGGGCCGCGGCGCTCGCGTCAACCGGAGGCCCTGCGGCTGTCGCCGGCCAAGCCGAGCATGGCCTGCAGGCGCTTCCACTCATCGGTGGAAAGGCTGCCTCCGGTGGGCTGGTCGGGGCCGTAGCCGAACTCGGTGGCATCGAGGCTGTTGCGGAAGGCCTGCAGAAACTCGAAGAGGTCCACGCCCGAGCGAGTGCAGATGCTAAAGCCGACCCGGCCGTGCAGGTAGCCCTCGTTGGCAACGAGCACGACATAATCCGGCAGGCGGTCGCACCAGAGGTCGGCCAGTGCGGGATGGATGCGGTAGGGGCTCCGCACGCGGATGAGGGCCACCCGCTCGCTCAGGAGGGGCCGTAGCCTCCTGAGGCGCCTCAGCTCCTCGTCGAATTCCCGGCGCAACTCGCCCAGCAGGCCTGCTTCGGGCACCTGGCAGCGGGCAATGTCGGCCGGTTCGCGGGCGGCGAGGAGGGCGGCGAGGGCGGGCGTGGGGTCGCCGCTGGCGCTCGAACGGGCGGCGTTGACGAGCGCCATGGCCTCGTGAAGGATGCGGGCCCCGTAGCGGGCGCGGGCCTGGGGCAGGGGCTCGAGGGTGGCGTGCTCGCCCAGGTCGCCGAGGATGCCGAGGGCCGCCAGCCAGTCCAGGTCGCTGAGGTCGACAAAGGCTGTGCCGAGCCAGTAGGCCAGGGCGGCCGTGCAGAAACGTGGCTGCCAGTTATGGCTCGACACCAGCCTGCCCGCGGGGGGCACGCCCATGGGGCGGTGGTGGTCGATGAGCAGCGTGGGCACGCCGGGGAAGATCGGCTTGGGGCGGCTGCCCAGGTCGAGCACGAAAAGCGCGGCCGGCTGCAGCGATTGGACGCGCTGCAGGACCGAGATGCTCCAGGCACTCTCGCCTTTGCCCATCGGCAAGAGCTGCAGCCAGGGCCGGCCCATCCGTTCGAGCGTGCGGCGCACCAAGACGCCCGAAGCCAGGCCATCGGCGTCGCTGTGGCAAAGGAGCACGTGTTGGCCCTCGGGCGGCACGCGCTCGAGGAAAGCCTGCACGGCGCGGCGGGCCCGCCGCAGGCTTCCTGGTGGCCGCACCTCGGGCGCAGCCACGGCAACTCGTTCGCTTGTGCTGATGGCCATGGTCCTGCCTCATGGTCGGGTTGGGGGTGCAATCCAGCGTCGCAGCAAGCCTGCTCTCGGACTCCCCGACTTGTCGGGGCCCTGCCACGGCTTGGCGCCAAACAGCGCACTGCGCGCCATCCCGCAAACGCCGCCCGAACGAGTTCGGGGCTCCTGGCCCGCGGGCCGGCCAAAGCCTGCTCTCGGACTCCCCGACTTGTCGGGGCCCTGCCACGGCTTGGCGCCAAACAGCGCATTGTGCGCCACTCCGCAATGCGGCCCGAGCAGGCTCCGGGCTCCTGGGCCGCCGGCGAGCCAAAGCCCCAGCGCGCTATGGCCCCTCTCAGCAAGAGCTATGCCGGTGCTGACCACGGGCACCGCCAATGGGCACGAATCTTGCTCGGTGTGCCGTGGCTGCATTGGCCATTAGCCAATCGAGCAGGAGGTACGCGATGAGGAACAGGCGAACCCTCACCGCCCTCGACATTGCCGCCCTCACCCTGGCCACCATCGGGGCGATCAACTGGGGGTTGAGTGGCGCCGCGAACTTGAACCTGGTGCGGCGCATCTTTGGGCGGGGCTCGATCCTCGAGCGCGCAGTCTACGTGGTGGTTGGCCTGGCCGGGCTGGACCTGGCCTGGCTCACAGCCCGTTTCATCTCCGGTGGCTACCAGACGCCTCCGCCCGTGACCCAATACCAGCCGAGCGAGACGATGCGCCAGTTCGGCCAGCAGGCCGGCGAGGCGGCGCAGAAGGCCCAACGGGGCGTGCAGGAAGCGAAGGAAACAGCCCAGCGGGGCTTCGAGCAGGCCACCCAGCCGACGCCGTACCAGCCCTACCCGCCCTCGCGGCCGTAACCGCGCCGAGCCTTGACCATGGAGGAACGCGCCAGGGGAGACCCCTGGCGCGTTCCTTTGTGCTTGCTGGCTGTCGGCGTTGAGGCCTACGAACCGTGGACCATCAGCGAGCCGGCGACCGTGAACCACACGGCCAGGCTCGAGGCCACCAGGGCACCCAGGTAGACGCGGCCCGTGCGCCGGAAGAACCAGGTGGTCAGGAAGAGCAGCACGGCGAACTCGGGCACAAACACAAAGACCATGAGCGGCCACATCTGGGCGAACTGTGGCAGCCCGAGGTTCTCAAAGCCGGGTCCCATACCCAGCCAGAGGTAGGGCACGTACTGGATGGCCCAGATGATGATCAGGCCGACAAGCCCGGCGAAGCAGTTCTTGAGCCACCATACCCACTGCGTGCGGGCTGGGGTCGAGCATTCCTTAGGCCGGTTCTGGCCGAACATAAAGATGCCACCGTTGAGCAGGAAGAAGGCCAGTGCCGGGATCAGGTAGATGGGGAAGAGCACAGCACGGCGCGGCGTGAACTGGCGCATGAACGGCCACAGGAAGCGGAACTCGATGCCGAACGCCCACTGGGCGATGCCTTCCAGAACGTACACCCACGCAAAGAGGATGGCGGCGAGGAGCACGGTCTTGCCGATGATGCTCCAGTTGAACACAGTCCTCTTCTCGTCGAAGGAGACGCCCATGTCGTACATGGTTACGCCCAGCTTCTTGCTGGCGCTACGATACCAGATGGTGAACAACACCAAGTAGATCAGGGCGTTGCCGAGGAACCACACTGCGACGCCGTTGCCCATGGCGAGCGCCAGGAAGGGCAGGCGCGTCGTGATCGGGTGAAGGCCGCTGCCGTCGCGACCCAGTTGGGTGAGGAGTGGGTAGGTCACCGCGGCGATGATGATGTTGACGATGGCCAGCAACCACCAACTCCGCTTGCTAGCCACGTAGCGGAACGGCACGGGCTGGGCCACCTCAGCGAAGAACGGACTCGCCAGCAGGATGTTGGTGAGCGGCAGCAGCGAGAAAATGGCTGTTAGCAAGGCCAGTAGGGTCATCCACTCCTTCCACATGTAGATCTGTTGGTAGGGAGGGATCCACAGCGAATCGGTCTTGCCGCCCTTGAGGGCCTGGCGCATCCAGTCGACTGCCTCGGCTACAGCCTTGGGATTGTGGGTCACGCCCGGGTGCACGGTGTCGACGAGCGCCACGCGGCGAGCCGTGCCCTGGGCAAAGTCGCCATAGGTGGTGTCCCACTGGATGGAACCGGTGAGGCCAAAGTTCTTGAGGCGGGTGGCGTTGGTGGTTAGGGGCTCGACGCGCGGCGAGTTCTCGCGGAACCCGCGGAACTCTTCGAACCGCGCCTGGGTCAGAAGCAGGTTCTTCAGGGCCGGGGTCCCGTCGGGGCCACACTGAGGGTTCACGGCCTTGACGTCGGGGTTGGCAGTCGCCACAGCCACCGACGACATGGCTCCCAGCGAGTGGCCCATCACCCCGAGGTTGTTAGTGTCGACGAAGGGCAGGGTCTTGAGGAACTGATAGCCGCCGTTGCCGCCCCACGACTTGTCGGCGCCGAGGCGGTCGAAGTAGCCATCAGAGTTGCCGTGGCCTAAAAGGTCGATGGCTAGCGCCACGAACCCGCGGCGCGAGAGTTCGATGGCAAAGGCATCCTGGGTCTCTTTGTCGTTCTGGTAGCCGTGGATGCACAGCACGCCGGGCAGTTTGTTCTGCGCAGTGGCCACCACTGGTCGGTAGAGCTTTGCCGTCATAACCGCGCCCGATGGGTCGACGAAGCGCACAAGTTGCACATCGACCTTGCCGAAATCGCGCTCTACCTCGTAGGCAATGACGGATGATGCGGCGATGATCACTAGACAGAGGATGAGAAGGCGCACCTGCTTGCCAAGGTTGGGTTTCATCGTTGATGCCTCCAGTGTTTCTTGGGGCGTGCACCTCGCCCCTTCGGCTGACACCAAATGGATTGAAGACTCCTCCTGCCCGGGCCGGAGGACCATCACCACCTCCTTACCTTCGGGCTCAACGCAGGGCGCGGGCGACGGCCGCACCGCACCTTGCACATCTTTCCTGATGTCTATTGTATCACCCAATCCGAGGGGGCACAAATGCTCCCCGAGGATCGGGCGTAGTTCATTCTGGGGCCAAGCCAGCGACCAGCGTTCCGGACCGGTGTGAGCCTCATCCCCCCGGCCCCCTTCCCACCGCGGTGGGAAGGCGGAGCCCTTCGATGGGGGTTTGGGGCGGGCGCTTT
>Ga0078972_1001091_pt3 | contig 30786 bp, 22 predicted proteins | sample YelNatPaOPGAMG01_FD_67568 | JGI IMG/M metagenome (GOLD analysis project Ga0078972, IMG submission 67568) | Hot spring thermophilic microbial communities from Obsidian Pool, Yellowstone National Park, USA - OP-RAMG-01 (SPADES assembly) (version 2) | ecosystem: Environmental > Aquatic > Thermal...
ATCAACGAATGGATGGCAGCCAACACCCGCGCCCTGGCCGATCCGGCTGACGGCGATTTCGACGACTGGTTTGAAATCTACAATCCGAACCCTGCGCCGGTGGACCTGGAAGGATTCTACCTCACCGACAACCTGGTCAACCCGCGGCAGTATCGGGTGCCGGCAGGCTATGGAGTGCCAGCGGGCGGGTTCATGCTGGTGTGGGCCGACGGCGAACCGAACCAGAACTCACCCAGCCGGCCGGACCTGCACGTGAGTTTCCGCCTGAGCCAAAGCGGCGAGGCCATCGGCCTGTTTGCGCCAGACGGGACGCTGGTTGACGCGGTCGTGTTCGGGCCGCAGACGGCCAACGTCAGCCAGGGCCGGTACCCCGATGGCGGGCCGCAGTTGTATTTCATGCCTGTGCCCACCCCGCACGCGCCCAACATCATTCGCCTGCCGCCGCAGCCGCCCGAGTTAGTGGGCGTTCGCCTGGAGCCGGGCGGCCAACTGCAGTTCAGCTTCGCCACGCAACAGGGCTACTTTTACCAAGTGGAATACACCGAGGACCTGAGCGCGCCGAACTGGCAACCGCTGAGCCAGGCTTACGCGGGCACCGGCCAGCCTGTGGCGGTCAGCGATTCAGTCCGGCCTGGTGCACAGCGCTTTTACCGGGTGGTGCTGGAGTAAGCCGCCGCAGGGCGCCCCGGTAGCGGTGCCGTCGGTAAACTAGGCGCAGATTAGAATCGCCAGCCATTGCCCAGGCGCACGCTGGGGCTTGTGTAATCCTTGGCCAAGTCAGCTCCGACGCCGATGAATAGATACCCGCGTCGGTAACGGTCACTGCTCGGGTCGCCCAAAAGCCGGTAGGCCAGTTGACCGCCCACGGTGAAGTAATCGTCAATGGCCGCTGGCTGCAGGAGCCAGGTATGAATCCCATACACCTGCGCTACCCAGCGTCGTCCGATAGGCAGCGAGACCTGAAGGCCATTCTTGAGGATTTGCTGGCTGACACCCGGGTCCACGTGATAATCGGCGATCTTCAGGTCGCGCCCTTCGTGGAAGCTAATTTGGTTTCCCATACCGAGCGAGATCCGGCCGAAGTCGTAGGTCAACAAGCTGGCCAGACCGCCCCCTACCATCAACCCGCCTGCCACATAGTCAGCCGAGCCTGAGGCGGTGGCGTTCCCAAAGGGCGTTAGCGTCCAACTCAGTGGTTGACCAGCGCGGCCCAGCACCTTGACTGGTAGTCCGAGGTTAGCGTCGAAGTAAAACGCTTCAGCCTCTTCGATCGAGACCATCGCAGGTGTCAGGCCCAAGACCAACCCCACGCGTTGGCTGAAGGCAAACCGCAGATCAAGCCCAAGCTGAACGTAATAGCCGCTGAAGTCGCCCGCATCGATTAACCCTGCCTGAGGCATGAACCCGAAAGAAAACACGCCCCGCAGGTCCTTAGGGCTATCCCACTCCTCGCGTGTTAAACCCGGGCTGCGGGCGAACCGGTCATAGGCTTGGCGAGCAGCCAGACCCGTGCCGCTGTTCGGGTTACCATCGGAAACTGCTACCAGGGAAAGCTGATGGATCCGTTTGTAAAAGCGCTTGAGCTCGGTGTAACCCTCCTTCTTGAAGAAATCCTCGATCTGATCTTGCAAATCGGAGCTGGACGCCCCCGTGAAGGTGCGCTGAAAGCCGGTGATGGGAATGCGCAGGACAGCCTCGGTCTCATCTGCAGTTACATCCACCGTAACCGCGTCGCGCACGCCGGCGTAGCTGAGGCTGAGGTGTCGGTCGAAGCCTCGGAAACCAGCGAACTGGTCCCGCGCCTCGATTGCCGCCTCCAGCAGGTCCAGCAGACTCGATGCACCCACGGTGACGATTTGGCCATCGCCCGTGGCAGTAATTCGCATCAGGTCTGCGGCGGCCAATGGGCCTTTGGTTAGAACCAGCACCAGACCAATAACCAGGCCGGTAATCCAGCCTGGCGCTCCGTTGGGCAAGAGCCAAGCCGTTTGGATGGTCGCATGCACTCTGAGGTTCTTGGTTGCGATCATGTTCAGCCGCGTCATGGGTTCGAACTGGGTTAGGGTTTAACGGCATTAGTTTGGCCCAAACGACGCGCAGGCGTCATCGGGCGGAAACAAAAGGTGCAGCCCGAGGCTAGTGCGCCGCAGAGGCTTGGTGGATGAAGTCGGGAGGGTAAAGTGGCTCGGATTTGCCGGGCATACACCAAGCCGCCCAGCGCGCAGCTTGTGCAAACTGCGGGTTCCAAAACGCGCTGCCTGCAACGGCTCCGATGCCAGGTATTCATTGGCGCTCCGGTATCCGAGGGCTAGGTTTCGGATTGCTCCTGCCTGAGTCAAGTCGGCATCGTGCACCTTGAGCGCACGCGTCTTTGCGGCACTCCGCCGACTCACGCCGGAGGGTACGGACTGGGCTGGTAGCCGCCGACGTGAGTCGGCGGATGATCAACCCGATCCGCCAAGTCCGCCACCTTACGGCGGCGGCTACGGTAACAGCTTGCCTTGGCCTGCAGGCTGGAAGCCGGCGACACACCAGGTTGGAAACCTGCGCTAGCTCACCAATGCCAACCTGCAATGAACTGAGACGCGCCCAGATGCGGCGGTGGCATGAGGTTGGCGTTGCCGGGTTAGGCTGGATGGAGTATTTCTGCCGGCGTTTATGCTTGAGCAACCTGAAGTGGCCTATGGCGAACCGCCGCGCCGGATTAGCGAGGTCGCCCGCGAGCTGGGGCTGGACCCGGACAAGATTCTGCCGCATGGACATTACATCGCCAAAATCCCGATCGCCGAGCTGGAGGCGCGGCAGCGCCAACCGGATGGCCGGCTGATTTTGGTTACGGCCATGACACCCACGCCTCAGGGTGAGGGTAAGACCACTACGACCATCGGCTTGGCCGATGCGCTGCGGCGGTTGGGGCATCGCACGATGTTTTGTCTGCGTGAGCCGTCGTTGGGACCGTATTTCGGCATCAAAGGTGGCGGCACCGGCTCAGGCCGCGCGCAAGTGGTGCCAGCCGAGGATATCAACCTGCATTTTGTGGGCGACATGTATGCGGTCGAGAAGGCCAACAACCTGCTGTGCGCCTTGGCCGATAACCATTTGCAGCACGGCAACGAGCTGCGGATTGACCCGCGCCGGATTGTGCTGCGCCGTGTGATCGACCTCAACGAACGGTCCTTGCGGGATATCATTATCGGGTTAGGCGGGCCACTGCACGGAGTGCCACGACGCGACGGCTTTAATATCACACCCGCCTCGGAAGTGATGGCAATTTTGTGTTTGGCCAAGGACTTTACCGACTTGGGCCAACGCTTGGCCCGCATGGTGGTGGGCTTCACCTATCAGGGCGAGCCCATCCGGGCTGAGCAACTCCAGGCGGTGGGCGCCATGCAGGTGCTGCTGCGCGACGCCATTCATCCGAATCTGGTTCAGTCGCTGGAGGGCACGCCGGCTTTCGTGCACGGCGGGCCCTTTGCCAACATTGCCCAGGGCACCAACAGCGCCATCGCCACCCGGTTAGCGTTGAAGTTGGCTGACTATGTGGTGACTGAGGCGGGGTTCGGGACTGACTTGGGCGCTGAGAAATTCTTCCACCTGAAGTGCCGTGTGGCCGGGTTGAATCCGGCCGCCGCCGTGATTGTGGCTACCGCCCGAGCCGTGGCTTACCATGGCGGGGCGAAAGCTGGCGGTGGATTGGACAATCTAGCCCAGCACATCCACAACATCCGCCTTTTTGGGCTCGAACCCGTGGTAGCCATCAACCGCTTTGCTGACGACTCGGCAGCGGCCTTGCGCCAAATTGTCCGGTTCTGCGAACGGCAGGGGGTCGAGGCAGTCGTCGCCGAGCATCACGCCAAGGGCGGCGAAGGTGCCGTGGCGTTGGCCGAGGCGGTTTTGCGGCTTACGCGCCGGCCGCGGCCACCGCGTTTGCGGTTCTTGTACGATCCAGCGCAGCCGTTGGAGCGAAAGGTGGAGGTTTTGGCGCGCAAACTTTACGGCGCTGACGGGGTCGAGTTCGAACGCAGCGCGAGGCCGCAGTTAGAACTACTGCAGCGTCAAGGCTTCGACCGGCTGCCAGTGTGCATGGCCAAAACGCCCTTGTCCCTATCCGACGACCCGGCGCTGCGGGGCCGGCCACGCAAGTTTCGGTTGCGCATCAGCGAATTACGCGTGGCGGCAGGGGCTGGGTTTGTCGTGGTGATCTGCGGCAACATCGTCACCATGCCGGGCCTGCCCAAGGTGCCAGCAGCCGTGCGGATCAAGGTGCTGCCCGATGGCCGGGCCATAGGCCTGAGCTGAGCAGCGGGGCACGCTAGGGGGCCAAGCGCACACCTGACGGTTGCGTGCTGGCACTCGGGAGGCCAACGCAACTAGCGCGCATCCGGCCACAGCAGCTTGCCCGGCAACTCACCCCAAAGAAGCCTGCGCCTGGCAACTGGAGTTTGTCAGGCTTCGGCAGACGGCGGCGAGGGTTTGCTGGTGTGCTCGTTGATGCAGCGGATGAGCATGTCCACGCTCACCGGCTTGCCCAAGAACAGGGCACCGCCACTGGGCAGGCCACGGGAGCCGGACTCTTCCGGAGTCACCGCCGCTGTGAGAAAGATGATCGGGGTGTGGCTCAGTTCCTTGTCGCGTTTGATCTGGTTGGCCACGTCACCCCCGTCCATGTTGGGCATGATGACGTCTAAAATGATCAGGTCCGGCTTGAACTCGCGCGCGGCTGCCAAGGCTGCGGTGGCGCGGTTCTCGGTGCGGACCTCGAACTCGCCCGTGCGCTCCAAGTTCAGCTTCACCATGCGAGTGAACTTGGGCTCGTCGTCCACGATCAGTATGCGCCGTTTTTGCATTAGGCCGCTGTGGGCATAGCAGGTTGCTGGCCAAGGTCAAGGCTAGACCGGCCCAAACCACTGCGCCAAAGCTGGCGCAGGGCTGCTCGACCATGCCACCGGTTCGCTCACGGGTGCGAAAAAAGTGCAAGGGCAGCAAAAATAAGATTTGCATCCGCACGGCCAAGTGCTATGGTGATGGCGGTCTTTGGGCAACCTGCCGGTTTCCTAGGCATGGAAAGTCCTCAGTTGAACGTGATTTCAATGACGGCTTGAAACCCGGTGGTCGGGAACAGTCTGGAAAACGCAGTCAGCCCGGGGCCACAGTAAGTAAGTCATCAGTGAACACGAAATTATACGTGGGGAATCTCCCCTTCACGGTCACGGAAAACGATCTGCAAGATTTGTTCTCCCAACACGGCCCGGTCGCCGAGGTCAACTTGGTTCTGGACCGCGTCACGCACAAGTCGCGCGGGTTTGCTTTCGTTACCATGGGTAGCCCGGAGGCAGCCCAAGCCGCCACTCAGGCCCTGAACGGCAAGGAGTGGGAAGGGCGCGCGCTGACCGTGAACGAAGCGCGGCCACGGCCAGCCCGGCCGGATTTCCAGGGCGGGCAACGCCGACGCCGCTATTAGGCCAGCCTGAGGCTGGGCCGCAAACCCAGCCTTATACCATTCGTCCCCCCTTGCAGGTCCGGTCGTGTAGGGTAACTGCGGGGGGCGGTAGATACCACCGCATGGGGCGGGTGCGTCAGCTTTCGGCTGATGTTTCCCGCCTCAGACTGTTCTACAGGTCAAACGTAGTGGCCCTGCCGTGTCAGGCAGCTGCGTCGCGGGCAGTTAATGCGATAGGTCCGCGATGGGCCTGGTGGGACCTTTCACTCGCACAAGCGGGTTAGCAAACCCTGGCACACGGAGGAACAAGCTCAGCCCTCGGTAGCTCCTAGCCGGGCAGAGCTTCGCCGCGGGTTCGGCTCGCAAACCGACTGAGGTGTTGCCCAAACTGGAGGGATGTCCCGGGATGAGCTGCCGTAGCTGCCTGAGCCAGGGGGGCGCGATCCAGTCTTGCGGGGCTATTGCACGTGTCGGCCATGAATCGTTCATCCTTTAAGAAACTGGATGAACTGCTTTATGGCCGGGGAGAGCACTTTGTTTTTCTTGTAGATCAGGCCGATGGGCCGATGCAGGTCGGGCCCGCGAATTTCCACTTGGGCCAGCGTGCGGTTGGCCACTTCCTGCACGACGGTGGACCGGGGGACGATGGCGACGCCGGCGTTGATTTCGACCGCGCGTTTGACCGTCTCGACGTTATCGAATTCCATGGCTTGGACGACGCGGACACGGTGCTGGCGCAGCACCCGATCGATGGCCTTGCCTGTAGGAATGGTGCGGTCGAACGCGATAAAGTTCTGGCCGTCGAGGTCCTTGATCTGGATAGCCTTCCGTTGAGCCAGGGGATGCTCCGGGTGACAGATCAACACCAGGTCGTCCTTGTGCAGCGGCACCAGCTCCAGTCGCGGATGCCGCGCCGGGTAGGCCACAATCCCAAGGTCAGCCGCATTGCTCAACACATCCTCGTACACCTGGTTGGAGCGTCGATACTCCACGTGCACATTCACGCTCGGATACGTTTTGAGGAATTTCTTCAGATACGACGGTAACTCGTGTAGGCCGATGCTGTAGATGGTCGAGACGCGCACCGTGCCGGAGACCACCTGCTTGATCTCCTGCAGCTTGGCAAACAGCGCTTCGTAGATCTGGATGATCTGTTTGCTATAGTCGTAGAGCAGTTGTCCCTCACGGGTCAGCCGCAGGTTTTTCTTGCTCCGCTCGATCAGCAGGCTTTTGAAAATCCGTTCCAAGGAACTGACTTGCTGGCTCACGGCGGATTGAGTGACCCCGTTGATCTGGGCTGCCTTGGTGAAACTGCCGGTCTCAGCCAGATCACAGAACATCTTCAACGTCTCGATCTGCATACGCTGCAGCAGGGTTAAATGCGCCCACCCCAGAAGTCAAACCCTGCGGCCAAGCACGGTCCTGGGCAACGCCAGCTCCTAAGGTTCAACCTGCGGTGACCAGACAATCCGAACGGCTGGGCCCGCTGCAGTCTCTGGCATGCTACCCCCGGAGTGCGGCATCGGGTGTGGCCTGGATAGGTTAGCGCCACGAACGGAATGGCTGAGGCAGCAATTCGGCTACCGTAAACTCGCGAATGCGCCTCGGGCGGAAACTGTCAGCCACCCACACCACAGCCTCCGGGGCGTATTCAGCCAGCAGTTGCCGACAAGCTCCGCAGGGCGTGGGGCCGCCTGGCAACCGGGCCACCACGGCCACTGCCACAAACCGGCTAGCCCCTTGGGTCAGCGCTTTGAACAAGGCCACTCGCTCGGCGCAGCAGCTCAGGCCCAAGCTGGCGCTTTCCACATTGGCACCGGTGATGATCTGGCCCGAGGCAGTCAGCAGCGCAGCGCCGACGGCAAAGTTCGAGTACGGCGCTACGGCATGCCGCTGCGCTTGGAGCGCTGCGTCGATCAACCGCTGCTTCTCAAGCGTCTGCATAAAGCTGGGCATAAAGTCGGGTAAACTCAGTCAATAGCCCTGTGGCGCTGGCGGCGACCCGGCGGCTGGTATCCAGCACCTCTTGATGCGACAGAGGCTGGCGACTGCGGCCCGCAGCCAGGTTGGTAATACAACACACAGCCGCCACCGCCAGGCCGCACTGACGCGCCACGATCACCTCCGGCACCGTGCTCATGCCCACCGCATCAGCTCCCAGCCGCGCAAAGGCGCGGATTTCCGCTGGCGTTTCGTAGCTGGGCCCAGACACAGCCACATACACTCCAGTCCGCAGCCGTACCCGGGCACGGCGGGCGGCCAAACTCAACAGCCGGCCTAAGCCCGGGTCATACGCTTGAGTCAAATCCACAAACCGTGTCAGCCCAGCTTCAGCCGGCCCACATAACGGGTTAACCCCCATCAGGTTGATATGGTCTGTTACCCGCATGAAATCTCCTGGCCGCAGTCGTGGGTTGATGCCCCCTGCGGCGTTGGTCAACAACAGCGTGCGCACACCCAACGCCGCCAACACCCGCACAGGGAAAGTGACCACCTGCATCGGGTAACCCTCGTAAAAGTGCAGTCGGCCACTGAGCGCGACCACACGAGCCGGGCCCAACTGGCCGATCAGCATCCGACCTTCGTGCCCCGGCACACGCGGTTCAACAAAGCCTGGGAGTTGCCGGAACGGCACCTCAGCAGCCACCTGGATCTGATCGGTCACATGGGCAAACCCACTGCCCAAAATCAAGCCCAGCCTGGGCCGTAGCGGGCACAGCGCCAATAGCTGAGCTGCCACCGCCTGAGGATCAGCGCGGCGGACTAGCCGACTGGGGCCGTGTCGGACCGAGCTCACGCTGGGGCGCAATCTGACCTTGGTCACCCCAATCAATCAACGTCCATTTGTGCTGTTGCTCAGCTTGTGAGGGCCGGATCGAAATGCGGTGACGCGGCTAGTGCCGGGCTGGTGCGCTGGTGGGGCGCGGCCTCGTCCCACGCAGCTCCGTGGACGAGCCCTCGCCGGAGCCGGCCGGCCCACGTCGGCCAAAGCCCGGATCACACTGGCCCTGCGGGCAACGGGCCGGCACAGCTTTGGTTGGGCGCCCGCTTACAGCTTGGCCAACTGAGTCCGGTGCGCCCACACCTTCTCGAACGCGCGGATGTATTGTTCGATCAGTTCCGGTGCTTCCTCGTAGATCAACGGCACAAAGATATGGTTGGCGTTCACATACTCGGCCCCAGGCATCCGCTCCGGGATGGTGGGCGGGTGGTGCCACCAACGGGGCTCGGAATAGATCTTGAGTTTGTGCTGCAGCGGATAATCCCAGTAGCTCACTGGCACGCCCTCGGCCTGGAGGGCTTTAACCAAGGTGGTGCGCGAGATGCCCAGCCGAGCAAAGTCCACCAGTAACATGTTGGCATGGTAATAGACCCGTTGCTGGTCGGGCCGACAGCGCGGTTCGCGCACACCGGGCAACTGGGTCAGTCGGTCGTTCAGCGCGCGAACGTTTTTCGCCACCAGCGCATTCCGAGCGTCCAGGTCTTTCAGTTGCATCCGGGCTACTGCCGCCGCAAACGGATGCATGCGATATTTCTGGCCGAACCCGGTTCCCTCGTAAGCCCGATATGGACTGTCGGCGGGGAATTTGGCTGGGTCCTCGTAGTGCCCAAAAGCCGCTGCGCGTTCGTAATATTCGCGGGTCTGATACATCCCCATGCCGCCTTCGACCGCAGGCAGGACCTTCGAGGTTTGGAAACTGTAAATGGCCATCTGACCCCAGGTGCCCATCTTCTTGCCCTGCATCGAGGCGCCGTGAGCATGGGCAGCGTCTTCCAACGGCACCAAGCCCTTTTGCTTGCACCAGTCACAGATCAGGTCCATCTCGCATGGCAGACCCCAGGAATGCATCGCCTCGACCGCCACGGTCCGAGGCGTGAGCTTGCGCTTGGCATCCTCCAAATCGAAGCAGGCCGTCTGTGCGTCAATGTCCACGAAGATCGGCACCAAATTGAAAAACCGCATCGCCAGGCACGCCGAGAAAAAAGTGTAGGACGGCACCATGATCTCGCTGCCCGCCGGCACACCCAACGACAGGGCAAAATACATGCTGGTCAGCGCACTGGACCCGTTCATGTGGGCTTTGACGTAAGGCGCGCCGGTGTAGGCTTTCCATTCCTGCTCCAGTCGCGGCAGCTCTTGATAGAACTCGTTCGAATCGATCAGCTCGTGTAGCCGCTGCTTTTCCGCCTGGCCATAGCGCGGCCACCGCCGCAACGCCGCGTGCCGCGCAGCCGGCATTGTCACCGCCTTGGGCCCGCCGTCCATGGCCAGCCGTTCCACCGGCGCAGCGCCCACAGGCCAATCCGATAATGAGCAGGCCGCCAAAGCCGCCGCGCTGGTTTTGAGGAATGTGCGCCGATCACATTGCCCGGACACCAGCTTCCGAGCATCTCCACCATCTCGAGTCGCTGCAGTTGTCATAGACGTGTCTCAGGTTGCAGATCAAGGCACTGACCGCTTCAGTGATGCCAGCCCCAAAACGCCCCATCACCACGGGCAGGCCGCGCGCTGCCCACTGCCAATCAGACCCCGACCACACGGTCCACCATGGCCCTTTGCGTGGGCGCTGTCAATGCCGGTCTAAACATGGTTTGAGGCAGCCAACAAAAACCAGCTCGCGACCATCCCAGCCGCATTGGTTCGGCGTGTGTGCAGGCAAGCGTTCGGGCTTAGTCCGCTGCACTCAGTTCCCAGGCCCAAACCTGGCGGGGTGGGAAGGTGACTGTTTCGTCCAGGGGCGAAGCCGCAGGCTCGGGGAGCGAGCTGCCCTGGGGCGTCCAGCGTCGGCGGACCAGCCGCGAACCGGACAACCCCTCGGCAGCCAGGTCGTAGCGCACCCGGGCGGTCACCGCTGTGTCGGTCACGTTGGCAAACAGCAGCGCCAGCCGGCGTTCGGCCGGCAAATGCCAGGCGCCGGTCAGCACCGCCGGCGTGGTCACCGGCCACACTCCGCTCCATTGCCAGTCGGCAGTCACGGTGGGCACGCTGCCTTCCAGCCCTGGCGGGCGGGCCATTTGACCAGCGTAAAAGTAGCGCCGCAACTGCCAGCGCAACCGCACCGCGTCGCTGAAGAAGGCGAAGTTCTCCGGCTCGCGCACGATTGCCGGCTCCAGCCAGCCCAACTGTTCGCCCCAGACCAGTTGTTGGCCGGCCTTCATGCGCAGGGCCAGGTCTTTGGTCGGCCCGCCCCGATAGGCGCGTCCGAACATCTGGATGGCGCCGCCATACACGGCGGGAAAGAGCGGCACCTGGCCATCGTGTTGCCAGTGCCAGGTCAGGTAGCCGTCCAGCCAGCGGATGAACGGCTCGGCGTTGCACTCGGTGGTCAGGGCCACCTCAGCCGGCTTGTCGCGCCGGATGGCCTCCAGCATGGGCCAGTAGCCGGCCTCGTTCCACCAACTGCCGCCGCCCAGCGGATGGCCGTGAGTGGCATCGAAACACAACACCGGCTCTGCGGCGGCGATCTGGTCAATATAGACCGCCCGCACGCCGCACTCGCCCAACAGCCGGCCCACCACCCCGGCCACCCGCTCCTGCCACAGCTTGGTGGCCGGGCACATCACCGCCAGGCGCACCGGCTGGCCGTTGGTTTCTTTGCTGCCGTAGCTTTCCAGATACGGCTCGCCATCCTGCTTTTTGGTGGCTGCCGGTCGGGCCAGCGAGCTGAACAGCCAATCGTCGGTGCCCCGGTCGCGGCTGTCCCACAAGCGGCCGTTGATGTAGGGCATGACCGCCACGCCGGCCTGCTGGAGTTGCTGCACACCGGCGGTGAATCCTTCGCGGGCGGGGAAGTAGTGAGGGTAGTCGTTGTCGAACGGGATTTGGTGCCAATTGTACCAATGAAACCCCACTGGCAGGCCGAGGGCTTTGGCGAACTCCAGGACTGCCGGCACGCATTGGTTCGGCGGGCCGCCGGTCATGGCCCAGGCGCACAACTCGCGCATCCAGAGCGGGGTATCGGCGCGGCCCTCAGGGCCAAGCTTGGGGAACCAGCGGGCGTGCGCGCGGACCCAATCGCGGTAAATCAGGGCCGCGTCGAACCAATCCCCGCGCAACAGTTGCCAGACCGCCTGGCCCGGCAACACGAACCGGTTGCCTGGCCGGCCCATGTCCGGCGCCGGAATATCCCAAGCCAGCCGCACCGCGCGGGTGTTGGCTTCGGGATGGTCGGCCGTGAACCGCTTGGTGGCGCCGGTGGGATCGTGCAGGCCGAAATACAGGCCGGTGCCGGCTGCCGAATCGTAGAACGCGGCCAGTTGCATGGACAACCAGCCGCCCGGATACTCCCCGCGCAGCGGCGCCAAGGCCTGGCGGCCCACCTCTTTGAGCACGCCGGCGCCTTGCGGCAACAGCAGGTGCGCCGGGCCTTCCTCGGCCCAAAGCGCCAATTGCGGGAACCGCACCTCCCACAGCGACCACGGATCGGCTTGGCCGCCCGCTTCCAATTCCCAAGCCAGGCGGTGCCGGCCGGCATCGGCGCGCAGATGCAGCGTCGCCTCGAATCCACCCAAACCCGCAGCCTGGGCCTGACGCCAGCGAAACGTGTAAGTGTTGGTCTCAGGCGCTGGTTCCAAACGGACCTGACCCCAACCCTGATCAGCCCGAAGCCGCGTTTCGTTCGTGCCCGCGCGCAGGGTGACCTCGAACAACGGCGGCGCTTCTGGCCCCACCAACAGCCGGCCCGTGGCCGCATCGGCCAAGGTCAACAGCGCCAAGCCGTCCGGGCGCCGTTCAAGCACCAAGCGCAGGTCGCCTGCAGCGATTGTCACCCAGTCCTTGGGCCAGCCCGGTTCCCCGGCTTCCAACGCCTCGGCAAACCGGCCCTGCTGTTCCAGCAGCCGGGTCCGAGCCAGCGTCCAGCCGCACACTTGCCGCTCAGGGCCTTGCGCCTGCCGCAGCAGCGCCCGGTGCTGTTCGATGCGCTGCTGCAGGCGTTCCGAGCTGACCCGAACCACTGCCGCACCCAGACCAGACCGAGCCAGGCGGGCCAGCGCGTCGGCTGCCGCTGCTCTTGGGGTGCTGCTAACCGCCCCCTCACCCGGACTTCGTCCTCCCTTTCCCCCGCCGGGGGACAGGGAGGACGCAGCCTGGGTGAGGGGGCCTGTGGACGCTGTGGCGGCGGACTCGGCAGCAGCCGGATCGGTCACAGGCCCGATCCACAGCCAGGCGGTTCGTTCCCACGCGGCCGAAGACCATTGCCGCCAGGCGGCATCGGCGTCCGCGTGCAGGTAAGGCCCGTAGCTGCGGCCGTCATACACGACCACCGGCCCGGCCTCGAACAGGCCCAGCGCGTTGGCGCCTTGGCGGACCAGCGCCCACTGGCTGAAGCGATGCGGCTGGTCGCGGCCAGCGAAGGTGCCTTCCTGACGCGGCTCGCCACCGACCCAATGCGCGAACGCGTTGGTGGCAAAAGCCAGCTCCAAGAAATGCGCTTCGTGCCAGGGCTGGGGCGATTGTTGCCGCGCCATCCCACGCACCAACACCAGTGGCTGGTCGTGAAAATAAAACCAGTCATACACAACTTCGGGTTGCGAGGCCGGCTGTCGGCCATCCGGTTGGGTGTAGCGGGCGCGCACGCGCATCACGGTGCAAACCGGGCCGGTAGCCAGGCATTGGACCTGCGGCTCCGGATCGTACCGCAGCGCGAAGGAGCCGGCCTGGCGATGATACAACCGGTCGTTCCAATGCAAGCCCGGCACTTGCCAGCCGGTGTGGGTGAACGTCACCGCCGTGGGCAGCCCGCCCATTGCTTTTGGATCGTGTTGGAGGGTAAACCACCGGGTCCGGACGCTCGTCTGCGACGGTGGCTTGGGTGCGGCCGGGCCGGAAAAGTCCAGACACACCCGCACCGGGCCGGCTGCGGACTTGCATTGCAGCACGATAACGCCTGCGCCGGGCCGGTGCGGGTCGGGAACGAATTGGGCCGGGACCGAGTTGGACTCGGGCAGCACAAAGGCGCGCAATCGTTCCGGTTGGATGGTTTGGCCGCACCAGCGCGCCGCTTCGGTCAGGTCCACCCGAGCCACAACCCGCCCGTCTGCAGGCAGCCGGTCCAGGCTCAAGCAGATGCGATCCTGCGCGGCCCACGCTGGCCAGCTCAAACCCACCATCCACAACCAAGCCACACGACCTGCACCGAGCAGAGTCCACAAGCTGGCCTGCCGCGGCGTGAGGTTCCTCCTCCTGCCAGCAGACTCAGAGGGTCGTTCAGAATGCCTGTGCATGAGGGCCAATCCGCATCCTGGAGCTGAGGCCTCCGCGCCAGTCAAGCTGGCCGATGCCGAATGCCGGACGAATCGTCGGGGTCGGCAGTGGTCAATTCGACTTGTTGCAGTTCGGGCTGGCCTGAGTTGGGCGTTTGATCGGTTTCGGCTTGAGCTTCCAAGTCAGCCTCGGCCAAGTGATGCCGCTGCCGCAGCGTCAGATAGACCACGCCGCCTACCAGACTCCAGAACAAGCTGCCGGCATAGCCCAGCAGTGACAGCGACAGGGCCGGTGTGGCGTCCACCCCCAAAGCTGGTGCCGCCAAAGCATACACGAACAAGTTCTCCCGCACACCCAAGCCGCTGGGTGTGATGGGCAGAGCTGCCACGCACACGATCATGGGCACGATCAGCCCCAAAGCCAGCCACGAGACCTCCAAGCCCAAGCCACGGGCCACCACCCAAAACTGCAGCACCACCGCAACATTGATCAGCATCGACAGTCCCAGCACCCGGATCAAAAAGGTCGGGTGCCGGCCAAACTGCCGGCACGAGTCCAACGACCGTTCCAAGTAGGCGCCTTTGGGCAACCGACGCAGCCACTGCCGCGCCGCAGGCCAGGCGCGCGAGACCCCGCCTCGGAACGCCACTAACAAAAACCCAGACGCCAGAAGCAGCATCAGGCTCAGTAGCGCTGTGGGGGCGCGCAGGCCAGGCTTTTCGAACAAGCGCCAGTTGGGCCCGATCATCAGGCCCGCAAACAACAGCATGGACCATAACCCCATCAGCCGGTCCACCACCACCGTGACGACCGCCTCGGTCTTCTTGTGATGAGTCTCGCGGGCTGCGTAGTAAGCCTTCAACAGGTCACCACCGGCGGTGCCCAGCAGGAACGAGTTGAAAAAGTGCGCCACTAGCGAGATTTCCAAGGCCCGGCTGAACGACAGATGCAGGCCCTGCACGGCCAGCGCCATACGCCAGCGCACCACTCCCAAAACCAAAGTGCTGCCCATCAGCCCGAACGACAGAGCTAGCAACCCCGAGTCGATGCTGCGCAAGCTGGCCCATAACGCTGGCGGTCCATAGCTCCAGCCGTAGCGCCATTGAGCAAACCGCGACAGCGTCTCCCACCGCACAAGCTGCCCATCGGCGGCCAGCAACCGGTGTTGGTGGGCAGCCTGGCGAGCCTCGTTAACGAAAATACTGTGGAAAATCCAGCCCAACAACAGGCCGGCCACTGCCAGCCGCGCTCCCAACCGCAGCGCTCGCCGACCGATGCTCACGGTTCACCCCAGATGGCCTTCAAATGCTCGATCCCGGCCCGAGCCTCCTCGGCACTCAGTGACGGGCTCAGCTCGAAGACCTTCAGGTGCTCGGGCTTGACCCAGGGCTTGAGCGCGGCGAAATCGATGCTGCCCACCCCGGGCGGTCGGTGATCGCGCGCTGGGAAGATGACATCATGGATATGGAACCCATGCAGCCGATCGGCTAAAGCAGCCAGCAGCATGGTGTGATCAATCAGGCCCAAGTTATGTTTGATCTGCGCGTGGCCTGTGTCGTGCCAATACACCACGGTCGGGTCGCGGAATTCCCTGAACACCAGTGTCAAGTCCGTGTCGAAGGGCAGCTCTTCAATCGCCTCGCGGTTTTCGATGCCCAGCTTGATCCCACGCGGCTTGGCCTCATCCACAAGCCGACTCAGTAGCTCCAACGCCGCTTGTAACGGGCGCTCTTTGCGCGCCTCGCGTTTGGCCAGCACCTCGGCGCACAGCTTCTGGTACTTGGGCGTGTCTTTTTTGCCGGCGGCAGCCAGCTCGATGAGCTTCTCCGTGTAACCATCCATCTCGACACTGCCCAAATGCAGCACGACCAGCTTGGCTTGGACGCGCTCGGCCAGTTGCAGGGTTTTGAGCGTGTGCTTCCACGCGCTGGCCCGCTCACGCGGGTCATCCGAACTAAACTTGAAGATGTTGGGAGACGCCCGGTCCGCGCCCAAAGGCAGGGGACAGAAGTTGTGGAGGCTGGAAATCCTGATCTCGCCGGCATCCACCGCCTGCAAAATGCCCGGCAACAGACTGATGCGGATCCCGTGACTGAGCTCGGCATACTCGAAGCCCAGCTCGCGGATTTCGCGCAACATGGCCCGACCGTCAGTGTGCCGGTGGGAATTCCAGCAGGTGGACAAGGAATACATGACGTCCGAACGCTAGCCCTTCCTCTGGGCCCAGGCCCCAACCCAACACCCAACCCTCGGCCCAGCCAACCGCACGCCGCTGGGCCAGCAGCAGGCTGCATCGGCCCAAAGCCGTTGGCCGACCCCAGCCGCCCGGTCGCCCGGACTGGGCGGCGGCGCGACGGGCCAAACAACACAACGCCGGGCGCAGGCCGACCAAAAGCTGCACCCGGCGTGTCCCATCGGACCCTTTCTCACATCTCGGCGTAGCGCGCGCTCAGCATGGCCGCAAACCGGGCGGCCTTTTCCTTGCGACGGCGCTTCTCGCTCGGCTTTTCGAAATGCCGATGGTTCCGCACTTCTTTCAGCGTGCCCTCGCGGTCGATCTTCTTCTTGAGCCGCCGCAGGGCACGGTCAATCGATTCACCTTTTCTCAGTCGAACCTCAGTCAACTCTGCTCACTTCCTCTCTAGGTTTACCCTGACCAAAAGCTTGCCCGCATAGTCCACGGGCAAGGCGGCTTACCTTAGGTAGGACCGCCCAGCCTGTCAATGCCAAAACCTTCTTCAAGCAGCCCAACCGTCAGCCGAAGCCCGAGGCTGGCCCTGGTTCACTAGCCCTGGCAAGGCGAGGTCCGTAGCAGCCGTGGCCTACTCCCGGCATGGTCCCGGGCGTTGTCCCGGTGATCCTATGCCGCGAAAGGATTTGCCCACCCGGAAGGCGTGGGCGCATGGAGCACGGAGCATGGAGATGGAGTGCGGAGCTGGTGGCTCGAAGCTGGGAGGGCGTTGTCTGGCGTGCAACCTTTGCCTCAAAAGACGACGCGCAAAGTCCGAACGCGATGCCGATCCCACAAAGCTGGACTACGGACAAGGCACGAGAAATAGGCCCGCAGCGGCGCACTCGGGCTGGCCAGCTCCGTTGGCCGACGGCCTGGAACACAGGCGCAGTCCGAGCATCGCAAGGCCAATGCCACCCGGCGTGGCACCGGCTGCTACGGGGCTCGCCATTAGCTCAGCGGCGGGTTATCCGGTCCTCGTTGCCTCTTGACGCGAGCCCTGGCCGGGTCGAAGCCACGCGGTTTTTCGGCTTGAACAAACGGCTGAGCTCAGGCGTCTTGGTGCTTATGTATGAGCCGACGCTGGAACTTGTCGCGACGTGATTTTCTGCGGACTACAGCCTTGGCCGGGGCAGCCTTGGGTTTTCCAACAATCGTGCCCGCCTCGGTCTTTGGTCAGACCCCGCCTAACAGCCGGATCGGCATGGGCCTGATCGGCATGGGCCTGATGATGGGCGGTCACCAAAGCCACATGTTGGGCAGAGACGACGTGCAGGTGTTGGCCGTGTGCGATGTGTATCGGGACCGTCGGGAGAACGCTCGGCGGGCTATCGAGCGGGCCTACGCCAACAAACGCGGCTTGGGCAGCTATAAAGGATGCGAAGCCTACCTGGAATTCGAGCGAATCATAGAGCGGCCGGATATCGACGCCGTGGTCATTGTTACCCCGGATCATTGGCATGCGCCCATGTCCACCATGGCCATGCGCGCCGGCAAAGATGTGTATGTGCAGAAGCCCATGACCTTGACCGTGCGCGAAGGCCGGATCATGAGTGACGTGGCCCGCCAATACGGCGCCATCCTCCAAGTGGGTTCCCAGCAACGGAGTGAACGGGCTTTCCGGCGGGCTTGCGAGCTGGTCCGCAACGGCTACATCGGCAAGGTCCACACCATCTACGCCAGCTTGGGCGAGTTCCCACCCCCACGCACCTTGCCGGAACAGCCGATCCCCGAGGGCTTCGATTACGACCGGTGGCTGGGCCCTGCCCCGTGGCAGCCCTACAATGAAGCGCGCGTTAAAGGCGACTACGGCGGCGGTTGGCGCTGCTACTGGGATTACGGCGCCCGCAAGAACGGCGATTGGGGCGCACACCACTTCGATATCATCCAATGGGCCTTGGGCATGGACGACTCCGGCCCGGTGCAGTTCATCCCCAAAGGGTGGGAAGGCACCCCGTACCAAACCCACATCTATGCCGATGGCACCAAGGTAGTGCGTGATCACCCCGACATGAAAGGTCATATGATCCGGTTCATCGGCGACAAGGGCGAGGTGCTCGTGAGCCGGGGCGACCGGCTGGATACCGTGCCAGCTAACCTGAAAGATGTGCCGCTGAGTCCCAATGACGTGCGGCTGTATGTCTCCTCCAATCACGAGGATAACTGGATCCAGTGCATCAAGACCCGCAAACAGCCCATCTGCCCAGCCGAGGTGGGGCATCGCACCGCGACCATCTGTCACCTCAACGCCATCGCGGAGCGACTCAAACGGCCCATCAAATGGGACCCGGTCAAAGAAGAAATCATTGGCGACCCCGAGGCCAGTCGGTGGTTAGACCGGCCGCGCCGGGCGCCTTACACTTACATTTGAGGCTGAACCGTGGGGTCTGAAGCCTGAAGCTGAAACGTGAGACTTTTCGGTTGAGGAACTGGATTCGATGAAAACCAAATTCTTCTTCCCCCTGGTTGCGCTGGCTGCATTCAGTGGGGCAGCTTGCGCTGCCGAATTTGAGCAGACGGTCAACGACCTTATCCCGCGGTTGGCTGATCCGAACGTGCCTGCGCGTTATCCAGCCCAGATGGAATTGCAGGACTTGGCATCTAAAGCCTCGGCGCCTGGTCGCGAGGCCGACCGCGCAGCCCTCAGCCGCCTCTTGGCGACCAAGGCCAGCGACCCGACTGTGCCCCAGCCAGCGCGGGTCTGGATCGTGCGCCAACTCGAATACATCGGCCGCGGTGAAGCCGTCCCTGCACTGACCCAACTGCTCAGCGACGCTGATGCCGAACTGCGCGAGTGCGCCCGGCGCGCCCTGGAGAAAAACCCCGACCCCGGCGCCACCGCCAGCCTGCGCACCGCTTTGGAGAAAGCTGCTGAACCGAAGTGGCGCATTGGACTGATTCATTCGCTGGGCGAAAAACGCGATCCCGCAGCCGTCCAGCTCATCAGCCGGCACCTGCCCGATCCGGCGGTCGGCTGGGCTGCAGCCAAAGCCCTAGGCAACATCGCCACCCCAGCCGCAGTCGAGGCACTCTGGTCGGTGTTCGGCCAGAACCGGTTCGCCCCGGAAGCCTTGGTCGAAGCGGCCAACCGCTTAGCTGCAAATGGCCAAACCGCCCCCGCCAAAGCCATCGCCCAACGGCTCTGGCAACAGGACCCGGCGGCGCCCACCCGACGAGCCGCGCTGGTGGTGATGGCCAGCCTTGACCCGGCTGCAGCTACGCCTTGGATTACCGACGCACTCACTAGCTCGGACCTCAAGCTGCAACAAGCCGCTCTGACCGCGGCGTTGGGGGCAGGCCTGACCCAGACTGTGGGTGACCTGCTGCCTCGGTTAAGTGCTGCTGCCAAGGTTCAAGCCTTGGCCCTGCTCCCAGCCACGGCTGAACCGCAAATCTTGGCCGTGGTGAACGACGCCGATGAAAGCGTGCGGCGGGCTGCCCTGGAGGCATTAGGTCGCGTGGGCTCCGGCGCCAGCGTGCCGGCGTTGCTGGCCGCTGCGACTGATGAGACCCGACCTGGCAAGTCCACCGCTGCTGCTGCCTTGGCCCGCATCAATGGCCCTGGCGCCGCTCAAGTCATCCGTCAGGCAGCTAGCCAGGCCGATCCCAAGCGGCGCGCTGCTGCCATTACCGCTTTGGCCGCCCGACGCGACACCTCGGCTCTGGGCACGCTACTGGTGGCAGCCGCGCTGCCAGATCCTGACGTCAGCCGCGCTGCTTGGGCTGGCTTGGGCCAGATGGGCACCGAAGCCGAGCTGGAGATGATGGCGCGCTTGGCGGTGCGTAACAAACCTGCCGAGGCCGCCGACGCACTCCAAGCTGTGGCCAGTCGCGTCACCGATAAACCCACTGCCGCCCGCAAATTGCTGGCTGTAGCCGGCACAGACCCTCAAGCCCAAGCGGTGCTGCTGCCGGCATTCAGTGCCTTGGGTGGCCCGGAGGCGTTGGACCTGGTGGTGAAACTGACCTCCAACCCAGACCCTCAAATTCGCGACCAAGCGCTCCGCGCACTGGGTGACTGGCTGGATTTAGCTGCCGCCAAGCCGTTGCTAGCAATTGCAAAGAATCCCAATACGCCTCTCAACCAATACGCGGCAGCCATGCAAGGAGTGGCCCGATTGATCAAGACCGCTGAGACTGAGCCGGCCGAGGCCCGGATTGAAGTGGCAACCGCGGCTTTGGCTGCAGCGCGGCGGGATGAGGAAAAGAAGCTGCTGCTTTCAGCCGTTGGCTCCGTGCCCGACGCCCGAGCTGCTACGGTGATCCAACCGCTGTTGAGCGATCCGAATCTGAAGCGGGAGGCTGGTGCAGCCGCGCTCAACTTGGCCGAGGTTCTCCGCCGTACCGACCGCAAGACCGCGCGCGCTCTGGCGCAAGCGGTCAAAGACGCCAACATCTCTGAAACACTGAATCAGCGCGCGGACCGCCTCCTGAGCCGCTGAACTTGGGTCGCGCACCCTAAGGGGGTGTCTGACGCACACGCTGCTGGCTTGGCATACTCCAAGTGGGCGGCTACGGAGTCGTTTGGTTGCCGCCGCCGGAAGGCGGCGGACCTCAGGGTCGGGCGGCTCAATCCGCCGACTCAGGCCGGCGGCTGCGTTGGGGGCGCCGGTCGGCAGATGGGGGTACAGCATGGGAAACCTGCGCTGCGTCAGCAAATACCTTAGCCGCAGTTAATTCAGGCCACCCCCCGCCGAACCGGCCCAAGTAAGCTGGCGGTGAAAAGAATTGAAAGGCCGGCGCAGCGATGCGATGGTTGAGCGGATATGAGAAAACTGTGGGCAATTTTGCCGACCGTTCTGCTGGTGGGCGGCGGATTGTGGGCCGGACCGCTGCAACGTCAACATGTAGCAGCCAATGCCAAGTGGCTGGTGCATTTGGACCTGGACCGGCTATTGGAGACCGAGGTGGGCAAGTGGCTGGCTGAAAACGTGGTGGACCCCGGGTTGGCCCGACCGCAGCGCGAGCTCAAACAAAACCTGGGCATTGACTTTAATTGGCGCGACATCGCTTCGGTTACAGCCTACGGCACCCAGTTCAAGCCTTGGGGCGAACCCAACGGCGTGCTGCTGTTGGACGGATACGACTTTGGCGCGGCGCTGGACGAAGCCATCCGGCGGCTGGAACAGGCGGTGGGTGTAGGCGCAGTGCCATTGCATAAGACCCAAGAGGCCGGCGCGACCGTTTTTTCCCTGCAAGACAGGGTTTTTGGCGCAATGCTACCGGGCCGGTTGTTTGTGCTGAGTCAATCCAAGGACGAGCTGCAAAAAGCCCGAGACGTCCTCAGTGGCGCCGCCCCAGCTCTGCCCGAGGCCAAGATGCCTGCTGCAGCTAGCACGGCGTTCTTGGTCGGCCGACTGGACAAGCTCCAAGAAGCCCCGCTACCGCCTCAAGCCCAGGCGCTCAAGGCGGTCGAGTCTGCCCAGTTTTCACTCGCCCAACAGGCCGACAACGTCGTGGGCAGGCTCAGCCTGGCGGTGAAGGACGCTGAGACAGCGGCCCAAATGCAGCAGGCCCTCCAAGGTTTGCTGGCGTTGGTGTTGCTGAACCAGTCGCAAAATACCAATGCCCAAAAGCTGATCCAAGCCACCAAAATCACTGCCACCGACAAAACCGTCAACGTGCGCTTGGAGTTACCTGCAGCGGACGTGATCGAGCTGCTGAAGCAAGGCCAACAACGCCGGGCTGGAAATCGACCGGCCCGCAATCCCTGAACCAGCCCGATGCCGTCAAGCCCGCTGCCTGGTGCGGCCTGGCTGGCCGTTTGTGGTCTGGCCGCACGCCAAAGCTTGCGCTGCCTGTGGGCTGGGCCTGAGGCTGCTCGACCCTGGACCGCCACAGCGGTCTTGGTGTGCATGGCCCAATTGCTTTTCCACCCTCCACACGCATGGTGACTCCGCAGTTTTTGACTCGGCTGAAACGGTTGTTGCCGCGAGGTGATGTGCGGCTTGAGCCGGAGATCTGCCAAGCCTACGCTGGCGATAAATGGTTCGCTGCGCACCAGCCCGATGCGGTGGTGTTGCCGCGCAATGCCCAGGCTGTGGCTGCCGTCTTGGCTTTTGCGCATCGACACCGCATCCCCGTTACCGCCCGGGGCGGCGGCCACGGCTATGTAGGTGGCTGCGTGCCGATCCGCGGCGGCATCGTGCTGTCGCTGGAACGATTGGACCGCATCAAGGAGATTAACCCGGAGGACTTTGTGGCTGTGGTCGAGCCGGGCGTCAAAACCCAGACACTACAGGAAGCCGTCGAGAAGCTGGGCCGATTTTATCCCCCTGACCCGGCCAGCCGAGCTGACTGCACGATTGGCGGCAACATCGCTACCAACGCCGGCGGACCGCGCTGCCTCAAATACGGCACCACACGCGATTATGTCTTGGGCCTGGAAGTGGCGCTGGCCGACGGCACGCTGGTGCGCCTGGGCGGGCGCACCCACAAGAACAAGACCGGCTTCGATCTGCACCGGTTGTTCGTGGCCTCGGAAGGCCTGCTGGGCGTTGTTACCGAAGCGACGTTAAAGCTGTTACCTTTGCCGCCGTTCCGCGCTTGTTTGGCGGTGGGGTTGAACTCTGCGCAGTCGGCTGCCCGGGCCATCCACGCCATATTCAAAGCGGGTTTTCTGCCGTGCGCACTGGAGGTGGCTGACGCCTTCACGCTGGAGGCAGCTCGACGCCGCACCGGCAGCCAACGGTTGGCCGGTTGCCAAGCGCTCATCTTTGTCGAGCTGGATGGCCAACCGCAGTCCGTGCGGGCTGAACTGCGCGATCTGGAACGGCTCCTTGCCCAGGAACGGCCTCGGTTTGTGGACCGCGCCCTCGGGGCTGCCCAAGTCGAACAGCTCTGGCAACTGCGCCGCGAATTTTCTTATGCCCTGCGCGACACCGGCCTGACCAAGCTCAACGAAGACATTGTGGTGCCTCGAAGTCGGTTGGTGGACCTGTTCAAGTTCACCGCCCGGCTGCAACGGAAGCATCGCCTGCCCATCGCCGCTTTCGGCCATGCCGGCGACGGTAACATTCATGTCAATGTCATGGTGGACCAAGCCCAGCCTGGAGGGGCTCGACGAGCAGAGGCCGCTTTGGACGAACTGTTCCGCCAGATTCTGGCTTGGGGCGGCTCGATCACTGGCGAACATGGCATCGGCCTGGCCAAAAAGAAATGGTGGCCGCTGGCTGCCTCGGCCGAAGTGCGGGCGTTGCACCGGGCAATCAAACGGGCCCTCGATCCGCGAGGCATCCTGAACCCGGGCAAGTTCGTCTGACCTGTTTAAGTGCGGATCTGGCCGGTGCCGAAGCCCAGCCACTTGTAGCTGGTGAGTTCTTCCAAACCCATGGGGCCGCGGGCGCCGACTTTGTCGGTGCTGATACCAATCTCAGCTCCCATGCCAAACTCGCCGCCATCGGTGAGCCGGGTCGAGGCGTTCCAATACACAGCCGCCGAGTCCACCTCCTGCAAGAACCGGCGGGCCGCAGTCTCGTCGCTAGTCACAATAGCATCGGAATGGGCCGAGCCGTAGTGGTTGATGTGCTGGATGGCAGCCTGCACACCGTCCACCACCCGCACGTTCAGAATGTAGTCGTTGTATTCGGTGAAGTAGTCCGCTTCGGTCGCCGGCCGAAGGGTGAAGTCCGGCTTGGGAAAGGCCGCTTGCAAGATGGCCAATGCTTCAGGGTCGCCCCGCAGCTCGACTTTCTTCTCGCTCAGCCGCCGCGCGATGGCCGGCAGGAACTGGCCTGCAATGGGTCGATCCACCAGCAAGGTCTCCGCTGCGTTGCAGACCGCTGGCCGCTGACACTTGGCGTTCATGACGATGCTCTCAGCCATCGCCAGGTCCGCTGCCCGATCCACATACACGTGGCAAACGCCCTTGTAATGCTTGATCACCGGCACCTTGGCGCACTCGGCCACCGCACGGATCAACCCTTCGCCACCGCGCGGAATGCACAGGTCAATGTACTGAGTCAGGCTCAACAGCACCGGGATGGCCTCACGGTCCGGCACCGACACCACCTGGATGGCGTGTTGGGGGAAGTGAGGAAGCTGACGCCGCGCTGCGGCGACCATCGTCTCGGCGATCAGTCGATTGGACCGCAAGGCTTCTTTGCCCCCGCGGAGGATGGTGGCGTTGCCGCTCTTGAAACACAGCCCGGCTGCGTCAGCGGTCACATTGGGCCGCGCCTCGTAGATGATCACCACCACACCGATGGGCACCGCCACCTTTCGCAGCCGCAGGCCATTGGGCCGCACCCGTTCGTCCAACACGCGCCCCACTGGATCGGGCAACGCCGCCACCTCGCGTAAGCCGCGCGCCATGGCCGCAATGCGCCGGGCGTCCAGCTTCAGACGATCCAACATCGCCGCACTCAACCCGGCTGCCGCTGCTGCCTCCATGTCTTGGGCGTTAGCCTCAAGCACCGCCGATTGGTTCTGCTCCAACGCATCGGCCATGGCCAACAAACAAGCGTTCTTCTCAGCCGTGCTCAGCGTGGCCAGTTGACGCGAGGCTGCCTTGGCCTGTTGGGCCAATTGCACCATCTGCTCCTGCAGTGTCATGCCGTCAAACTAGGGCGCCCGGCTCGGCCTGCAACTGACTTTTGAGCCCGGCTCAAGTCGGCAGGCCAACGTTGCCGCCGACGTAGCCGCCGCCGTAAGGCGGCGGAAAAGAAAATAAAACCCGTAGCCGCCACCGTGAGTCGGCGGATGATCCACCCTGGTTTGGTAGCCGCCGGCGTAAGCCGGCGGATTGATCCACCCTGCTCACTAGCTCCGCCGCCTGACGGCGGTTACCAAGCAACTGAAATTGTAGCCGCCGGCGTAAGCCGGCGGTCAAATCCGCCATGGGCCCATGATCCACCGCGTGACCGCGGTGGCCGCCATAGTCATCTTGGTCCGCCGCCTTACGACGCCGGCTACCAGACGCCCTCAGTCAGACCCGATCCACACCAGGGTGCCCACCGGCACCAAATCAAACAGCGGGATCAGATCACGGGCGGCCAGGTGGATGCAGCCCCGTGACGCGGGCCGACCCAGAGTTTTCTCGTCGCCAAAGCCATGGATGTAAATGCATCGGCGGAACGAGTCCACTGCACCACCCCGATTCAACCCCGGTTCCAAACCTTCCAACCACAAGATTCGGTGGACAATACCCGCTGCCGGCAACCCAGCCCAGGTTAGGCCGATCGGTTGCCGGTACCGAAACACGGTGCCGATGGGCGCCCCGGCGCCAATCTTGCGCGCCACGCGGTGCAACCCCAGCGGTGTGCAGTAAGAGTGCTGTTGTTGGCCGGTGCCGCGGGTTGAAGTGGAGATGAGGTAACTGCGGCGTGCTCGGTAACCCGGCCACAGCCCCGAGCCGACTCGGCTCGGGGCCTGCTCGAACAACACCATCCGTTGCCGGCGCACACTGACCATCAGCAACCACCGGCTGGGCCGCACCCCAACTCGGCGTAAGGCCAACCAGAACGAAATGGGTGGCCGGGGCTCGAACCCTTGGAACTTGACCAGGCATGGGGCAGGATGCGCCCTGCTTGCGCCAGTGGTCCCATCCAATCCGCCCGGCCTCATCGCAAGCACATCGACAGCCCACCGTTCCTTAGCCTAGGCCCGGCAGCTCATTGGGCCTGCAATTGATACAGCTTGTGGTAATGACCCCGCCGGGCAATGAGGTCTTGGTGCGTGTCCATCTCGACAATCTGGCCCTGGTTCAGCACCACGATCAGGTCCGCCTTTTGAATGGTGGACAGACGGTGGGCGATGCAGATGGTGGTGCGCCCCTGCATTAGCTCTTCCAAAGCAGCTTGCACCGCCCGCTCAGATTCGCTGTCCAGCGCATTGGTCGCTTCGTCCAAGATCAAGATCGGCGCGTTTTTCAGAATCGCTCGGGCGATGGCAATCCGTTGGCGCTGGCCACCCGACAGGTGCACCCCCTTTTCGCCAATGACCGTGTCGTAGCCCTGACTGCGCTCCATGATGAACTCGTGGGCATGCGCATGCTTTGCCGCAGCAACGATCTCCTGGTCCGTGGCGCCAGGTTTACCCACCGCAATGTTGGCGCGAATGGTGTCGTTGAACAGGATGGTGTCCTGCGTCACCACGGCAATCTGGCTGCGCAAGTCCCGCGTGGACACGTTGCGGATGTCCACGCCCCCAATCCGGATGCACCCCTGCTGCGGGTCATAGAACCGCAACAGCAAGCTGGCCAACGTAGTCTTACCTGCCCCACTGCTGCCCACCAACGCCACCATCTTGCCTGCCGGCACGGTCAGGTTGATGTTCCGCAACACCTGCCGGTCGCCGTAACTGAACGAGACGTTCTCGAACACAATGTCCGCCCCAGCCGCCTGCAACGGGACCGGGTGCTCTGGCTCTTTGACGGTGGATTGAGTGGCCAGGATGTTGAACACCGGCTGGGTAGCCGCCTGCGCCTGGGTCAACTGCGAATGCAGCCGGATCAGCCCTTTGATCGGCTGATACATCAAAAAGATGCAGCCCACAAACTGCAACAGGTCTGCCGGCGTCTCCGGCTTCGGCGACAACGCGATGTACAGGAAGAACCCGGCTACGCCCAACGAGCCCAAAAACTCGATCAGTGGCCCAGGCAGCTCCGTCGAACGCAGCACTCGCATGTAGTAACTGACCGCCGCACGGGAGGCCTGCCGGAACTGTTCCCGCCGCTGATCTTCCAGGTTGTAGGCCTTGACGATGCGGTAGCCGGTCAGGGTCTCGTGCAGCAACTTGTTCAACGCAGCTTGTTTCTGGTAAATGCCCACGCTGGAGCGCCGCACCTTGTGCCGATACACAATGAACGGCAACAACGTAAACGGAAACAGCGCCAACGTCACCAACGTCAACTTCGGCTGCTGCACCAGTAACAACGCCGCCAAGCTCACCACCGTCACCGGTTCCCGCACCAACACCACCAACGCCTGACTGATGGTCGGCTGCAGCGCATACACCTCGTTGAACCGGGCCATCAATTCCCCCGTGCTGGTCCGACCAAAAAAGCCCGCCGATAAACCCAGCAGATGATCAAAGAGCCTGATCCGCAGATCCGCAATCGTCCGCGCCGAGACCCAATTCATCAAATACACGTTCAAATACATGAACAGGCCGCGCAGCAGCATCGACAGCGGCACCAGCCCCACCACGCACACCAACAACACAGTCGAACCCTCGACAGCCCCCGGATGGAGCCAACTGCTGGCCCGCTCCAGCAAGGCCCGGACCGGTGCGGGCGCTGAACTCAACTGTTGCGTTACCGTCCCAGCTCCCCCCTGCGGAAACACCACCTCCACCACCAGCTTGATACTGGCCATCAGCAGCGGATGAGTCAGCCCAGCCGCAAAGCCGCACACCACGCCCAACGCTAACCGCAACCAGTACGGCCGGGCCAGCCGCAGCGCTCTGCCTACGAAGGCCAACATCGCCATACCCGCACACTTTGGCCCGCCTCCACTCCAACTGCCAGCATTTTCCGCTGCGCTAGCTCGGTTCGCCAGCGCATCTTATTTCTCGCCTGCCGCCCACTCCCTTCGGCGGAATGCCCTAGCCGCCCCCGTCAGGCGGCGGACCAAGATCAGGATGGTAGCCACCGCGGTGACGCGGCAGATTCTAGGCGGGGGGCAGATTTATCCGCCGGCTTACGCCGGCGGCTACCTTAATGTGCGCTCGGTTTGACCCATCGGGCTGCGTGGGAGCCACACATCGCCTCCACTCAAGACCCGACCGAGCAAGAGGCTCGACTGCTGTGCGAATACCGGGCAAGCAGTGCTACGGACGCCCGGCTGGTGTAGGCTATTTCAACGTGCAGAACCCAACTGATCGCACACATCGGCCACAGCAAGACAGAACTTAACAGCAGCAACCAAGCCTCAACAGCGTGTCAGTGCAAATCGAGCTCGTTGTCCATCCGGCAGCCACACACCGGCCACAGCGCCAATGGAAGCGCCGCCCTGGCTAGTCGCTGCCCGTTGCCGCAGTGAATGCCTGACCAGCTCATCGGGCAGTTGAGCCAACCAAGCGTTCGAGCTGGCATCGCGTCAAGACAGTTGCGAGCCGGGAGTCGATGGTCGGTTCCTCCCAGCGGATCAAGCCCTGGGCCCTACGGCTAGGAGCCGTTCACCAGTACTCCTCGAAGTGGATGTTGCCAATTTCTTTGCCTTGATCGGGTCTGAAGCCCCGCTGCACCAGCAGCTCCGCGGTCTCACGGATCATGCCGGGATTCCCACACAGAAACACCTCGAAATGCTCGGGACTCAACGGCAACCCTGTGGTTTGTTCCACTATGCCCTTTTGGAGCAACGTCTGAACGCGCCCGGTTAACCCCACAAAGCCCGGGTCCTCAGTGGTCCGGGTGATCGATGGTAGATAGACCAGGTTTGGTCGTAGCCGCGCCAGGCTCTCCAGTTCGGCCCGATAGCCCAAGTCCCAACTGTATCGAGCCCCGTGCAACACGACAAACTGCCGGTCGGTGTGACGACTCAACAGGGTGCGCAGCATGGACATATACGGGGCCAAGCCCGTGCCCGTGGCCACCAACAGCACCGCCCGGTCAGGTCGCGCCCGGTCCAGCGTAAACAGCCCACAGGCCTTCCTCGACAAAAAGAGGCGCTGCCCGGGTCGTAGCGCAAACAGACGCGGTGTGAGCTCTCCGCTGCTGACCAGCGTCAGGTAAAATTCGGCGTAAGTCGGTTCCAGACTCGATGAGGCCATGCTGTACGGGCGCCGGATCAGCTTGTCCGGTGGCACAGGCGCCTCCTCCGGGCAAGCCTCCGGTACACGCGGTTCGGCCCCCAACAGGCCAAGCACCGCAAACTGGCCAGGCTTGAACGGAAACAAGTCCTCGTCCGGTTTGACCCGAAGGATCATCAAGTGCGGATTAACCATTTCCCGGTAAATCACCGTGGCGTTGTACCGGCTGCCATCGGCAACGTGAGTGGCTTCCAACATAGGTAACAGATTCAAAGTTAGATGTGCGATCGCCGTTGTCAAAAAACCGCCCGCAAGCAGAATCGAGCCAGTTCTGATGTTAAGGGGTGCCGCGCGAATTTCGTCCACCCCCTGCTTGGTTCTGGCAGATAGACCAAAGCCACCAGACGCCGGAAAACCCAACGCGCCAGGAACAAAGGACAACGAACCAACCTCCTTCAATGGGGCCGCGCTCACGTGAGCGCGGAAACGCAGACTGATGTTCGGCGAGGCTTGGCGCGCTGGAGCTTCAATGGGGCCGCGCTCACGTGAGCGCGGAAACGGCGGCGAGCGGGGTGCGGCCCGCTAACGCAAATAGCTTCAATGGGGCCGCGCTCACGTGAGCGCGGAAACCACGTGCGGGCCGCGTGGGCCTACATCCACATGCCGCGCTTCAATGGGGCCGCGCTCACGTGAGCGCGGAAACCTGTTTTTCCACGTTCAACACGTATCACATGCCGCGGCTTCAATGGGGCCGCGCTCACGTGAGCGCGGAAACTGCCGTAGGCAGGAGCTAATGGATACTGCGAGGTGAAGCTTCAATGGGGCCGCGCTCACGTGAGCGCGGAAACCGCCCGCAGCGTAAGTGAGCCACGACCCAATCGCTGAGCTTCAATGGGGCCGCGCTCACGTGAGCGCGGAAACTCCATAGAGGTGGCGATAGTCAGAGAGTGATGAAGAGCTTCAATGGGGCCGCGCTCACGTGAGCGCGGAAACGGATGGTGATGGTGCAATGGACGGCGGCCGATAGGGGCTTCAATGGGGCCGCGCTCACGTGAGCGCGGAAACTCCCCAGTCCCACCACGATCAGAAAACCACACCCCGAGCTTCAATGGGGCCGCGCTCACGTGAGCGCGGAAACCGCGGTCGCCGCGCCATCGGCCAGCGCTCACCTCGGAGCTTCAATGGGGCCGCGCTCACGTGAGCGCGGAAACGAGCAAGCCGCAATCACTGGGGCCGCCGATAATTTTGCTTCAATGGGGCCGCGCTCACGTGAGCGCGGAAACACGCGGCCGCCAGCGGTGCTGTGGACGACTCGGGCACGCTTCAATGGGGCCGCGCTCACGTGAGCGCGGAAACGCCTCAGGCCCAAGGTCCAGCGGCTCCCACCCGCGAGCTTCAATGGGGCCGCGCTCACGTGAGCGCGGAAACCCCTTGACGCGCATGTGCGCGTCAAGCTCAGCAGCGGGCTTCAATGGGGCCGCGCTCACGTGAGCGCGGAAACGCCTAAGCCGTGGCCACCCAAGAAGGCGAGAGTGCGGCTTCAATGGGGCCGCGCTCACGTGAGCGCGGAAACCCTTGCCCAAGGCTGCGAGCGCGGCCTTGGCGCCGGCGGGCTTCAATGGGGCCGCGCTCACGTGAGCGCGGAAACTCAAAGTGGTCGACTCAACTGCGGGATATATCATGCTTCAATGGGGCCGCGCTCACGTGAGCGCGGAAACGTGGATCTATTAGTTCGCCGAGGGCTGACAGATGAGGCTTCAATGGGGCCGCGCTCACGTGAGCGCGGAAACGCAGCCCGCGGAGCTTGCGCGGGTCCTCGGTCAGCACGCTTCAATGGGGCCGCGCTCACGTGAGCGCGGAAACAGGGAGGTTCTGGGAGGTGGCCCGCGCGGCGTACGTGCTTCAATGGGGCCGCGCTCACGTGAGCGCGGAAACATCCGTGGGATTTATCGGCAAAAAAAAGTGCGAAAAGCTTCAATGGGGCCGCGCTCACGTGAGCGCGGAAACAGTAGCGCCCCAAGTGTCTCGTTGTCAAAGAACCACGGCAAAGCTTGCGACCGGGTAAGCGCCTGGTACCGATTGACTGCGCCAGCCCGACCTACGGCCAGGGTAAGTGCCTGAGCAATCGGGCGGTTGCGTGTATCGAGCGGTCATGCAGCAGCCTTTGGCCACCGCACCGCTCGCAAGCTCACCGGCCTGAGTAGTTGGCGGATGCCTGGG
>Ga0078972_1005772_pt1 | contig 30783 bp, 30 predicted proteins | sample YelNatPaOPGAMG01_FD_67568 | JGI IMG/M metagenome (GOLD analysis project Ga0078972, IMG submission 67568) | Hot spring thermophilic microbial communities from Obsidian Pool, Yellowstone National Park, USA - OP-RAMG-01 (SPADES assembly) (version 2) | ecosystem: Environmental > Aquatic > Thermal...
ATGGAAGCGTGGGCTTGCATGCTCGTCGATACCTGAAATCGAAGAATACCCAGGCCTGCGCAGATAACAGCATCGGTTCAGAAGCCAAAGTCGCAGTCTCCATAAGCAGATAAGAAATGACATCGGAACGGCCGGCTGTCAGACACAGGCACAAGCCATCGCATATCGAAGAAGCTCGCTGGCCTCTATTAGACATCGTCATCTTACCCGAACGCTCACATCATTCCTTGTGAAAAAGCCATGGACAACGTAACGCCGAGATCGAGGCCTCTGTGCTGCATAATGCCTGCAACGAGCACGTTGGTAATGTCTAGTGTCAGCGATTTCTCCCATGCGCCACAAGAGATAAACGATTGTATCTCAAGAGCTCACAAATAGGGAACGGCTTGCCTCGTTCAGCGCTCGCTTCGAAAAATTTTAGCCCTGTCTGCGAGGCGACAACGCGTATCGTAATGCAGATTTTTCTCTTCGACAGAACCTTGGCACAACCTAGCTATCCCCGATCGCAGCGCCTGTTCGCAGCGCACAGGGAAGCATCAATCGTTCCACCTGCTTCCAAGTTCCACACGCCGTGCTTTCCCCCGAAGGAACCAGTAATTTTTACGCCATATCGTGTGCCGAGTGCATGCTATGAACACCAGCCGTAGCGCCTAAACCGCTGGCGCAGATGCATCACAGAGACAGAACAGCTTTTCCATTCCACAGAGGGCGTCGCCCGAGCAATGCTACACCTGACACGGAAACAGGGCTAATTATGATTCTGGGATCCTGCAAGCTGTGCAGACGGACGCACTGCCTGCGACAGCGCGAATCGACATTATAGGAGACCACTGCGACCAGGGCGACGCCCAGGCGCAGGCTACCGGCTCCTAGTCCCAGAATGATATGCGTTGCGGATGAGTTGGTCAGGTCTCAATAAAGCACCTGCCACTGGGAGGAGCATCAAGCACTAGCCTGGGAGACATGTCCAGCTCGCGGGAGTTTCCGCCTGTAAAGTAAACTTTCGAAGGTATGGATGTCTCTTCCCCAGTTTGCAGTTTCTCGAAGAGGGAAAAGAAATCATTATATCGTTGCTAGTGAATCGTGAGTCTCTGTTCTTTGTTCTAAATAGCGCGGTCGATATGCGCACCTCGAGATTTGGGAGTTACGAGACACGACGCGCATCTCGCCATGAAGGGAAATACGATCGTGATCATTCGTTGTCTTCTTGCTCTAACGACAAGTTGCATTCGCGTAAAGTCCTAGCAAAGTATTGTTTTCATTTCAATCGTGTTTCAACTCTCAGGTTAGTGTACTCAAGTGATTTTTCACGGTTTATACCGAATGCGCTCAAAGTGCGTTATAAGAAAAATTAGGAAAAGGAAAGTTACGGAAAGGGAAGCGGAGGGTCCTGGAGACGCGGTTTCGTCGGCTAGCGGAGAAAAACGAAAAACAGTGCGGAGCAAAGCGGAGCACGAGAAGACCAAGGAGCAAATGCAGGAGGCCGCACGTCAATGGCTGCAAGAAAGGCGACACTACGACGATATGGTAGTGAAAGACTGACTTCTCGGACATACCAGGGATCCATCCAAGCAAAAGTCGTGAGAGGCCATCAGAAACCGTGTCGATTCGTACTCCATGAGTGTTACAAAGGCTTCGTCAGGGATCATGTATTTGGTGAGGGAGATGTATCGCGACGTGACGCACATGGAAACAGTCGAGAATCCGGAAGGGTTTTTCAACATGGCGTCTATCCGCCACCTGATGCTCGGCTCAGGGGAGACGTCGATGAAACATGAGCGAGTGCACGCCCTCCACGAAAATCACACCAAATATCGCTTCAACGGTATTCGATACAGGGGTGACTGGGGTATTTACACCTACGGGGCGATGAAGTACATCACGAACAAGAATAACCACATGATCGTGAACCTCAAACGTCTCGTGATATGCGCCGTCTTTGTGCTGTACCCGGGCCTCTCTCCAGAGGAATGAGATGGGCCATCGTCAGTGCCATCACCAACGATCGTCATCATGAAGATGAGGTCGAATTTGTGGACAAGAAGACCTCACGCAGGAGCACGAATAAAGCTTCTGCCCTGCGTGCGGCTACTCAAGAGCATCGTGCAGTCGTGGGGCTGGTCAATCCAGCAGAAGAGGTATCAGATATGGAATAAAGCATGGGAAAAGAAGTAACAACCAAATCCTTCGCTATTTCGTATTCCTGAACCGAGAACTCCAACACAAGGCGGAAATGGAGCAGGGTGTGGGGAACAATGCAGAGTCAGAGCAACGGAAGGCTGCGCTTCTGGAGAAGCGCTTCGACGTCGTTCGTATCTGCAACATCAAGTCACAATTTGGTACAATCGGCTTCAGAGTTCTTTACGGCATCATGAACGAGATCTGTCCGGAGTTCGATGTAAGGAAGATAGAGTTCACCGGCGAAAACCGGGAATTCCATTGGAAAAATATCTTCGATTTCAAACGTCTCAAAACGAGCAAGCAAAAAATATTCACGAGGATGATAGAAACCGATGGGGTATCCATGTGTGTACACTATCCGCGCTTGAAGGCAGATGGTCCTGTTGCGTCGTCGGCGTCGCCCGTGACGAAGCATGAAGATGAGAAGAAGGCGGATCCTACGACGCAGAAAGTGCGGGGAAACGACTTTGTCGTTGGCGCGGCGAAGCATGAAGATGAGAAGGAAGCGGATCCTGCGACGCAGAAAGTGCAGGATAACGACTTTGTCAGTGGCGCGGACCCCGGAAACACGAATATCATAACCATTGCAGCATGCAAGCGTGCGGGAGATGGTAAGGACGGCAACTTACGTCAGAAAAACACGCGTCTTTTGAGGTTCTCGAGAGCAAGATACTATCGAGAATCCGGTATAATGAATGCGAGGAAGAAAATCGACACATGGAATGCAGGAATGAAGGATCACCTGGAAGCTATGAGCGGGGTAACGAGCTGCGGAGCGGACTTTGAAGCTTTTCTGAAATTCATGGGAGTTCGTGCTGCTCACTGGTAGGCGCTGTGGAGAGAATATACCAAGCCCCGGTGTTCTCGTCTGTGTATGAACTTGTACTGTGGGAAGAAGCGTGCATTTGCCAACTTTTTCTATCAGTTGAACGCCTTGGCTGGAGGACGAGAGTCAGAGAGTCGTAACAGCGACTGGAGCAGGGCTCTGCGCGTCCAAGAAAGGGAGCATACTCCCTGTATCGACAAGAGCGTACAATGAGTGCGCTCACCGTTTTGTTGTAATACCGATAGATGAGTTCCGAACGTCATACATACACCGTGAACTGGGACGTACACTTCACAGGGTCGAGATGGAGCAGTACCAGCAAAGCCCTGGAGATATACAAAAACACAGAGCGCTGACGGAAGAGCAAATGGAACGGAGGGCGAAATTTCGTGGACTAGTCGCACTGGTGAGTGTACCCAACGGCAAGAAACGTATAGAGTTTCTGAACCATGACTTTGACACAGCAATCAATATAAGGCGATGTGCGGTGCTGGAGAACAGACCCCCCGCCCCACCCCCCGAGTTGACTAGAGCCAACTTCGTCGGGCGACCTCTCAAGGTCCCGTTGAACGGAAAGAAGCTGAAACCAATAGTAGCTGGCCGGTCGAGAAAAGCCTGGGAAGCGACTGCGCGTCTGCGTAGAGACATCCACGCTGTCGGCGTGATTTATGCGCGTTGGTAAACCTGATTTGCCGGCGGTAGTTTCTTCAAAAAAAGCGCTCCGCAGCCAGCCATTTTGTGTGCGCAGCTAGCGTCACTGCCCCTTTCAAAGCATATATTTCATATCCTAGTATCATAAAAGTGAGGGAGGTGTATTCTGAATACGAATATTCTGACGTGAAGAGCTCTTGATTTTTTTAAACACGACAGCAGCCCATACACGGAAGGGTGACGGCGACGGTGCGAGCGTGACAGGTTCGTGTACTTATCGAAGCAACATATCGCCCTCTAGGCCACTGTTTTGCGCGGCGATATTTCCGCACTGAGGTGGGGTGTTCGTATTTTCTGTTTACAGGTGCCATATATTCCTTCATACGGTGCTAAGCTGTGATATATTTCGGAAAATATGGATCAGGAAGCGGAGGCGCCGAGGATCCAGACTCCCAACGACCGTCCAGAGTCGGAGGGCGCGCCAGGCTCCGAACAGGATGGGAACTCCCCATACTATCCCAGGATACATATCAAGTCGTTTGCTTTTGAACAAGAGCCTCATAGCGACATGGGATCTGCATGTTCGCTGTCGCCAACTGCCAAGACGGAGGTGAATAAGCATGTCGTGCCTGCTGAGCAGCCCGCTGGTGCCGTTCACATGCAACCAGATGACCAGGGCAAGACACAAAGAAGTGTACAGAAAAATGATGATCGTCCATCTGAAAACAGCGGTGGCTCGGAGATGAAACGAGCAGGCGTGGAAACGACGCGCCCCAGCCGAGCAGCGAAATATCGCACGGCTTCACCAACACCCTCCACGAAAGGGCACAATCGTGGCACTGGAGCAACAAGAGGTAGGCCGAGAAAATACCCGGTAGCTTCAAGCCCATCAGCGGCGGAAGCCAGAATCACAAAGCGTCCGTATGGGGCATCGAACTCCATGCAACAGCACCATACCGACCGACACGTTGTGCCGGCGAGCGAGGCACCGCAACCAGAGACCCCCACGGATATCGTCCTCTGCGCCTGCGGCAACATGATCGACTTTGGGCCGATGATTCAGTGCTCTCGTTGCAAGGGCTGGTCACATAAGGTCTGTACGGGCCTATCGGACGCGGAATGGGAGCAGCTGCAAATGCAGCACGCCCGCTATCAGTGCTGGCTTTGTGCACCACGTAACGCTCGACCGAACTCCATCGCTGCAGATGCAGTGCAGGCGTTGGCATCTGTTCGAACCGGTTCCAAGTGGAATACGATTATGGGCCGCATCATCGAGTCGGCGGCCATGGAAAACGCGGAGATTGTCGGTATGCCGCTCAGCAAACCGCGAAAGCATCGCATGGTTGAAAATATCATGACGGGCACGGGTCCGGGTCGAACGCATCGCTCGTCGGGCCCTCGAGTCGCGTCTACCGAGGGTTCAGTGCCGCTTGTGCGAGATAGCGCGAAAGAGAACGAATTTTTCGAAGCGCTCGCTGCACATTGGCAGCGCAAAACTGGGCAACCGTGGCAAACCCCTATGTTTCGGGGGAAATTATTGGACCTCTATGCTTTATACTGGGGCGTCAAGGCACGCGGGGGCATTGACGCTGTGATCGCGTCGAAGCGCTGGCCCGAGATATGGCGCACCATGCGCAACTACTACCGCGAGTCTACGGATCACTCGTTCCGACTACGCGTAGCGAGCCAGCAGTACTTGGCTGACTTTTTGAGGCAGTACGCCGGGCCTCAGCCTTGGGATGTTGAGGTGCTGCACTCTGAGGAAAACGCGGACGAGGCCGTTACCCAGCAAAAAAAGCGAGCACCTAGCGACCTGGTCCCAGCAGGCTATAAGGCAAGCCGGCGTGAGCGGGTCGTTACCACGGAGGAGTTTGTCAAACCTGAGCTGGCGCTCCCGAGCTCTGACCCAGGTCAAACGAGTGCGAAGAAGTCTGAAACGAACGGCCCGCGGTCAGCACGGAGCCCAGCGGGTTCTGCTGTTCGCAAGGCAAGTGATGCAGTGAAACCTGCGCCTCCGCAAAGCGACGACGACGAACTGAGCCTCGGGTGAGGCCTCGACCCCCGCAAAGACAGGCGTGCCGGGGCTGTTTCCACCTTATCTGGCGTCAGGTGCCGTAGCGCGTTGTCCGGTCGCTTCCTACGTCTGCCAGTCACGATAGACAGACTCGGTCGTTCGCTTCAGCCGTACACAACGGGCTGTGCCCACACCGGAGCACGTTCAAGTGTGATCCGGTGGCTTAAAAGCTTCCTCAGTGGGGCGCTGAACGCCGGCAGGCTCCAGAGCACGCTTTCCATACAAACACAAACACACACACACACCGCCAGCACGGGGTCACTCGTCACAAGCGAGCACTCGAACGTGTGTAAGGCGGCCGCACTGACCACATGTGCACGAGTTCCGGAAAAACCGCAACTATCAGATACACGGTACTTGAGGTTTGCAATTTCGCCTGTCTTCGCGGTGGACTCTGCGACACTGGAAACGATTTCCAAGCAAAACCGCAAATATTAGGTCTGCTGTTGTGCTTGTGCATGGCAGCTTTAACACCTGTTTTCGTGGTGAATCTTGAGATATTGGATAACCGCAATCGCAGCGCTGGAGTGCACGCTGGCGCTCCTGATTTCGGTGAGCTTCGCGCGAGGCCCCGAATGACTCTCTGGTAACCGTGATGCTAGCCCCGAGAGCTCCGAGCTGCGAGGCGCCCGGGGTCCTCGGCTTTTCTGGACGGCATGATGCTAGAGTCTCTCGACACTAGATGCGTCGCGGAGCCGGAATGCGCTCCAGCGTCTGGGGTGCTGCATGCACGCCCCGAGACGCGACACCTGCAATGCATACGCTACATGCAGCGATTGGCGGTGCTCCAAAGTCGAACGGTACCGTCATCACTCGCAGACGCAAAGAGCGCGAGATCCGTTGGACTCCACGCAACCGCATTCACTGTCCCAGTATGGCCTGCAAGTCGAGCACAGAGCTGACCCGAACGTCGTTTCCAGATGTATACGTGGGCATCTTCGCTGCCGCTCAGCACGAAGCATTCGCGAAAACCACCGAAACAGCTTCGGATCACAAAGCGACCCTGTTGATGCCCAATATAACGCTGAACTAGAGCGTTATGTTCAAAATCCCATTCGTGGATCTCAGGTCGCGGGCAACCGTCGCCGGAGGTGCTCACAAGCACGACCGGAATCGACTTTAATCGGGAAACGCAGAGTGCTGTCATATTCTCGGACTCTTCGATGCAGGGACCTAGAGCGGTTGCCCCATCAGCATCATAGCGACAGATGCACCGGGCGGTGCAGATTCCTACGATTTCGTTGTAAAAGTAGTTCACCGCGATGTCGTTAAAGATGCGTCCATGAAAGGCGAGTACAACATGCGCTCGAACGCGGTCCATGCCGAGCGTCGTGCGCTCTCGCAACCCGTCGACGCGCCAGACGTAGAGATTGGAGTCTGTCAGGCTGGTAACGAAGCGCTCGCCGTCATGAAGCCAGGCACATGCAGTAATCGCCTGGGTTTGTCTTTCACTTGCGAAACGACATCGACCGGTCCGCGTTTCCCACAGGCGCAAAACATGATCACCCGCTGCCGATAGGATCATCTCGTCGTCCGGCGACCAGGATACGGCACATATCGCGTCGCTGTGGCCGTCGAGCACCAGACAACCGGCGTGTTCGAACGCATCCGACCCGTTTGCCGATGATGCATCATCGGTGGCGGGCTCGACACCATTGGAGAGAGCACGAACATCGGCAGCGGCCAGGTCAGCACGATGCTCGACGATCTGCTCATTGGATTGGCTGAGTCGCGCAACATCCCAAACGACAATAAGGCCGTCTTTGCCGGCGGAGAGGAGCCAACGACCACTGTGGGAAAACTGGACAAGCCAGACTTCATCCCGGTGCGCCTTGAGAATGCGCCATGTCTCGCTCGGTATGGCCATCGGTTGAAATACAAGATCCTCCAGTAACGAGGGACGCTCCTGATAGGTATATGGAAAACAAGCCTGCTGCAAATTCTCTCGCAGTGCTCGTCGCAAAAGCGTCTCCAATCGCCACTTTTCAATCGTTTTTTCCTTGCGGATGTACGGCTGCAGCTTGTGGAAGAGTTGCTCGCGCATGCAACGCCGCAACTCCACTCCATCCGTCGCTCCAAGTGGTACAGTCTTGGTCGTCTCTGGAACATCCTCGCCCTGTAGCACGGAGCGTAGAGACTCGCGGATCGCCTTGGAAAGTGAGCCCCTCGCATGTGAGACACGCAGCACAGCGATGGTGAGACGGTGCAGGCGCCAGGCCTCCTGCTGCGCTACGGCGTTCGGCGATAGCTCCCGACACAGGCAGTCAACAGCGGCTTGCTGGAGCGCTTCCAGGCGCTGGCAACGCAGCACCCGCGCTGGTGCCGCTTCATCGCCCTCTTCGACTTGCCCTAGAAGTTCCAGTAAAATTTCATACAGTTTTTGGGTATAAATGAGGAAGCGAGCCTCATCCACGAGCCTTGAAGCCTCAGGGGAAAGCGCTTCTTCTGGTGTTTCCGCAGCGGCCTGCTCTTTTTGATAAGTTGTCCGACCAACCAGTCCAGGGAGGAGTTCTGCTGCTTGTTCCCACTCACCGGAGAGCAGCAGTGTTTTCAAGCGACGCACGTCTGGTGAGCGTGCGAGAATACCTGCCTCGCGTTCGAGTGCCTGCGCTGTGCGGTGGTAGCCAAGGTCCTCCAGTTCCTGGAGCATAAGTCGCGTTATCTCTCTGCGATCGAGTTCCATGTCAGTGGGGTCACTCCAGCGCTGGCTGAGGCTCGCTGCCCTGCGTGTTACTGTACCCGCACTGTCGTGAAGCTCTTCTCTCGGTTCGTTCCGTCCGTTGCTACCTACTTCCGTGCCTGACCGCACATCTATCTCCATCAACTGGTCAGGAATTGGCGCTGCAGTGTGCGTGTCCGTCATTTCACGTTCAAGGTGCTAGGCAGCAATATAACGCCCGACTCGAACGTCGTGTCGCCGTCCAAAAGAAAGAAAGCGCCGCACTTGGGAACGTCCACGACCTGCACCGAACAGCGCTTGTGAGCGGAACGGTCTACTGGACATCTCGCGGCCGTTGCTGCGAGGTTGTATGGTACGAGTGCTGCCGCGGTTTGCGAAGAAACTCGGAGATGGAGACGGGTGCCGTGGGTTTTGTCGGTTCCTGCTTATGAACGCGTCGAGCTGAGCTTGGACGCTGTAGTAAAGTTATGGAGGAGCGTTCAAGCGGTCTGCGGGGAAAACTGGTGATCGGCAGGTGCATCGCCTACGGCTCGTCTGGGCTTGTCTATGAAAGCGTCGACTTGAGTTTCGACGCTTCGATCACGCGCCGTGAACCGTTGTCAAGTGCACTCGTCTTGCAAGCTGCATACGACTAGGCATGTTTACACATTTTATACCGCAATCGCTGTACTGGCGTCCCGAAACACTCACTTGCAGATGTTTCTCTTGGAAAACGAGCTCGAAAACTCCTCGTGAGCTCGATGAGCGATAAAGCTCGGCTGCGGGCTCCGTTCAAAGGCTGCCACGGTCCAGCTCGGTGCAGTGGTCGCGGTGCTGCCTGTCCTTAGGGCGCTCAAACCGTTCCGAGCGGCTAAAGAGCCGGCTCGCTGAAAAAGCATCAGGTAGTGTCACTGTATTCGCGACTCGGTGGCTGAGTTCTTGTGCGATGTGTCGAGCGAGAGAATCGGAGAACGTCTGCCGGTTTCGTCCGTCAGGGAGGTTTTGGTTACCGGGGCAGGTCGCTGCAGTGCCGACTGCTGAAACGCGGCCTTTGCATGCCCATAACAAAGTCCAAACTTTCTGTGAGCCAGTACGCATCTTTGTCCTTCTACGCATCGGCGATTGATTCAGATATTGTCGTTTACTGAAACGGTTCAATGCCAGCAGCTATTCGGATTTCATCCTGGACAGCACCGAAACTCGACCTGCATCACATGCTCTGAGACTTTCAGAGCGTGCGCTCGATGCGGAGCATGAACCTGTGGAGCTGCTCCACCGCTGTCGAGTGCGGCAGCATGCGCGCGTTCATGATGCACCCGGCTTTTTTGCCCTGTGACGAGCTCTTTTTTTAGATGGGCTATGAGGCGCCACCATGGACAAGTCGCAGCATACCACGCCTCGGGAGACGCATCGTCAACTGCTTGCTCCGGAGAGCGGCTCATCGTGACCGTCCTGCAATCGCACGGTTCCGGTATTCATGAGCCAACGTACGCGACTTGACGTGATGTAGGGCGCTTGACCCTAACCAGGCAATTCTGGAGACGCGAACGCTACGAGCAATCAGGGAAGAGACCATCACGACTCAACGAAAGATTTCACGTTCCGCGAAGCGTAGGATCATATCCTAACGCCGCGATGGCTGGCGCTCTCAAGGACATCGTTTGCTCGCATGCCTCCTTGCCATTACGGACAGGCGGACTGGAAGCCTATCGGTTTTGTCTGCAAAATCGTTTAGAATTCGGGTTTCGTGCTGAGCTGAACAAGGCTACACGCTTGGATGGTCTATGCGATATCCTGAAACGACTTGTGCAGTCATCATCCCGTAGAGTTCAAGTAAACATCGGCACCGCCACGTGATAAACCGCCGCACTTGTCCTGTATGTGCCTCCGCGCCAATCTTGCGCTAAAAAGCTTCATGTACAGCACTGCAACTTCATATTTGCTCCGAGAGCTTTCATGATCCACCGTGCTCTCTACGCGAACACCCCCTCATCTCGACATATGCGCCTTGGCTCTACAGCACACTCTTTCTCACAAAGGTTTGCCGATCTTCGCAACAAATACAATGCAAGTTGTTCCCGCTGTTCGGGATCCTTGTTACCCAGCGCAGCTGCGAGCCTCAAACGCCGACGCTTATGAGCGCTGGACAAGTTGCCGTCGCGGCACAGTCGTATATGCTGTGCTCCGCGCGCGCGCGCTAACGCAACCTCCCTCGTCGAGCCGGAGCCCACAAAAGTCAACCACGCGAGTCCAAATCCCAGGCAGGTGAAGGCATCGGTTCCGCTTCGCTGCCGTTCGTGAAACTTACCTGCGCAATACGATCTCCAGTATCGAGTCGCTGTACGTAAACACCGGTAGCCCAGCGACCCTGAATGGGGATGCTATCGCACGGTACGCGCACCACAGTACCCCGCTCAGTGATAAGAATAATCTCTGAGTCCGGTTCTACGCAACGCAGGCAGAGCAAACGATCCTCCGTATCCATCTTGAAGCTGGTCGCACGCTTACCCCCGCCGCCTCGCCTCTGAATACGAAACGCATCCACATGGAGGCGTTTTCCGTAACCCTGCTCGGTAATCGCCACCAGGTAGCGCTCCGAGGTGGTGACGTCTGCACAGCCGTCGACCACATCCATATCGGCTATCGCGTCGTTCTTCCGCAGCCGCATGGAACGCACACCCTGGGTTCGACGTCCCGTCGACCTAAGCTGCGCTTCCGATAGCGAGAAACGAACCGCAAGACCAGTTGTCGATGATATGATCACCGAGTCGTCGTTACCGCAGAGACGTACCCAGCGCACCGTGTCGGTATCACGCACATTCATGACAATCAGACCCCTGGCGTTCATGTTCGCAAATGCGGAGAGCGGCGTCTTTTTCAGCCAGCCCTGCTGTGTGAGGAGAAGCAGATAGCGATCCGGGGTAAAGGCGGATATGGGTACCAGCGCCGCGAGACTTGTCTCTGCATTGCCGATGCTCGCATCGAAAACCGGTAACAGAGCGCTCAGCGGTGCACCGCGAGCTACGCGCGACGCCTGTGGTATCTGGAACGCTCGAATCGCATAGGCAGTGCCTCGTTGGGAGATCGCCAAGATGGTATCGTGATCGCGGCAGGAGAAGAAGTGAGCGACTTGGTCGTCTTCGCGAATACGCGCCGCAGCCTTGCCCCGAGTACCGCGCCGCTGCGCTTCGAATTCGCGCATCGCCATTCGCTTCACGTAGCCTTGTTTGGTGGCGATGATCACCGATTCCTCATTGGGAACCAGGTCGATATCGGAGAGTTCTGGCTCTTCGGGTGAAATCGCGGATCGACGTGGTCGTCCAAATTGTGACTGGATTTCCTGCAGCTCCCGAGTGATCATGGCCATAACGAGTTCACGTCTCGCGAGTGTATTCTCGAGCTCCGCGATTTGCGCGAGGAGCTCCTGATGCTCCTGATCGAGACGACCCATCTCCAGTTGGGTCAGGCGACGTAGCTGCATTCCCAAAATTGCATCTGCTTGGCGCTCGGAGAGTCCAAAGGCACCATCAGGGTCAACGAGTGCCCTGCGGGCGAAACTCACGTCGCGGGCGTTCCGCACGATGCGAATGACGGCGTCGATATCGCGGAGCGCAAGACGCAGGCCCTGCACGATGTGCTCTCGGTCTCGTGCCTTGTTCAGCTCAAAAGTGCAGCGTCTTTGAATCACTTGCACTCGATATTCGAGGAAGACTTCGAGCGCACGTCGTAGACTCAGTTTTTCAGGGCGTCGCCCTACCAACGCAAGCATGTTACCATTGAAAGCCGCCTGCAGAGCAGTCTTCTTGAACAGCTGATTGAGCACAACGTTCTTATCTGCATCACGCTTCAGTTCAATGACGATGCGCATGCCGTCGCGGTCACTCTCATCCCGCAGATCCGCAATACCGTCCAGTTTCTTCTCGTTCACGAGTGTCGCCATTCGTTCCAAAAGTTGCGCTTTGTTCACCTGATACGGAAGCTCGTGGACAATAATTGCTTCACGCACGGGGCGGTTTTTCGCTCGAACCGTTTCGAACGAGGTACGCGCGCGCAAAATAATAGCTCCCTGGCCGGTTCGATGCAGGTCGCGGGAGCCGCGGAGACCCATGATAATACCACCGGTGGGAAAGTCCGGTGCGGGAATCAGCGCTTCTAGTTCCGCTTCCAGTAGTTTGGGATTCTTGATAAGGGCAATGAGCGCGCTCACGAGCTCGCGCAGGTTATGTGGCGGAATGTTCGTAGCCATCCCGACGGCGATCCCTGAGGCGCCGTTCAAAAGTAGCTGTGGCAGGCGTGCGGGTAGCACCACGGGTTCCTGGTCCGAGGCATCAAAGTTTGGCACCATATCGACCGTGTCTTGGTCAATGTCCGCGAGAAGGACGCGTTTGCTGAGCGAGGTCAGGCGACACTCGGTATAGCGCATTGCAGCTGCCTTGTCGCCATCGACAGAGCCCAGATTCCCTTGGCCATCCACCAGGGGCTCCAGCATCGAGAAGGGCTGAGCCATACGTACCAATGCATCGTAGACCGCGCTGTCGCCATGCGGATGATATTTTCCCAACACTTCACCGACCACGCGAGCACACTTGCGATACGGGCCGTCCGGATCTATGCGCAGTTGATTCATTGCGTAGAGAATGCGGCGATGAACGGGTTTCAGCCCATCACGCGCGTCGGGAAGCGCCCTCGCGTGGATCACGCTCAGAGCATATTCCAAGTACGATCTCGCAAGAACGCTACTCACCTCCGTGTTAATAATGCTTTCATGCGGGGAGGCTTCCAGAGTACCAGCTGAGCCTGCTTCCGAAGGCTCTTCGCCCGCCGCTGGTGCAAGTTGCGCCCGAAGCTGGTACGCACTGGCGCCTAGCGAGCGGCTCGCTCGGCGCCGACAGCCACCGCTCCCGACGAATGAGGAAGCGCCTGATCGCGCCGGGATAGAGAACCAGCCTAGGGCTCTCGGCTGTCGCCCAAAAGGAGCGGAGGCACGGCCTTGTCTGAGCGTCAAACGACAAGTGATGCCGCGTTTGACGCTCAGGTCAGTTGTGGGCAAGGCGCCCAAGTTTCGTTGCTCCGGGCCAGCGAGCACCCCCACAAAGACCAAAGCGCAATACGAGCAACCATGTTTGTAAGAATCAAGTTCCTCCATTGCCAGTAAAACCTACAAGGAAATATATAGGGCAGCTCCGAGTTATAAACCCCGCGACGTGCGCGCTATGGCTTGAAAGTCCTCGCGCCGCGGTGTCCAGTGAACGGCGCTGGTGCGACACCAACGCTCTCGCAGAGCAGTTATCTCCCAAACATAGTCTTTGAACAAGTAAATCACCTACTGGTGGTCAATGCAGGCGCTGGGTAACAGAATGCACGGACTGGAGCTTTGAACAAATTAGTTGCAGGTGTTGAAGCACTGGTGTTTGTAGCGTTTGGTGCAGACGCAGGCTCAGGGCCGAGTTTTCCGCGCTTCGTTGCGTACTAAGAACAGTAAACGCGTTGTACGCATGTATTCCGAAACTAGAGCACTCCGGACTATTTGGTTTGCACCCTGTGAAGATAACTTGTTGTGACTGAGCAATATGCCCACGAGTTAGCATATACAATATTTTCGATTCTTCAAGTTTTCACCGGCGAATACCAAGCGCGGTAGCTGCACCGGTTCGCTCCCAGGCCGAATAGACTAGTCCGCGTCTGTTAGTTGTATGGAGCAGAACCTGAAACGAACCGGATTTCTCCCGAATCCATAGAAAATCCTACGTATCAATTCATGAACCCCATGTCGAGTGCTGTCTACTATTGAACTGCGCAACTGAGCTGGCACTGCCGGTATCGTTGGGCGGCTCACGCCACAGCGCCAGCAGACACCAGTCTCGCACAGGACGCTTGTTGCAGGGCAAATATGCAGAAGGCTAGCACCCGTGCTCCGGTGCTGTGTGGGAAGCTCAGCCGCGTCGGCTTATGCGTTGAACTTGCGGAAGATGAAAATGGCACTTTTGACTCAGACATCCGAGCGAAACCTGCAAGGAATGGGATCTCGGAAACCCACGTACCTGTTTCGCTGCACCAACATGTCTATGCAGCAAGCAGCGCTTCAGCGATGCGCTCTGGTGGCGGCAGTCTGTATTTACGTCGACGCAGGATCGAACAACAGAAACCAGAGACTGGATACGACCCCACGAGAGCCGCGTTCTACGCTCGTTCGGGCATTTCCGTGCAAACGATCAAAGCAGCGTCGTAGACTGCGTTGCATCAGTGTGAACGACCCGCGGCAGGGACGTGAAATGCTCAAGCCGTTTTCATCCTGGTCCCATACAAATGCATGGTGTGCGCGAAACCCCACGTAACATGAACGTGGAACGTTGAACCGCTCGCAACGTTGCTGGCATTCGATATTTTCCGAACTTTTCCGAAGATATGCAACCTGAAGATTCGAATTGCATGAATGAAGGCTGGCGGATCCGTATATAGTTTCACGATCGTGGGTCATGTCCAGGGAGTGGCTCCCGCGATTACTCGGCACTGGAATTCGATACGTCACCGTCATCAAGATGATTTTTCGTGGCGCGCTCGAACAAGGGCTCCTAAAAGAATCGCTATCAGCATCGAGGGCACGCGCAAAAGCCTCTGCTCGTCCATTTCCGTACTCGTAATAGGTTCAAATCACGCATTCTTCAAGGTTTCGATCTGTGTGTTGCAGGGCGCCTGTTGAGTGCAGCGATTCGCACCACTCAATTGACGACGATGAAGAACATTCCACGTGATCCATTGACGATGTTTTCATGCGCTCACGCCGAAACCTCACTGACCGCCTCTCGGCATATCATCGATTCTGTTCGCTAGATCAACCATCATCTGTTCCGTGTCATCGATGAAATGGCACTGGGCTGCAGCATGATCCTTTTTGCGGGAGTTGCTCCCAGACGTTCAAATCTCCTCTATTCCTTTTATACGGAAATGGGTCTTGGACAAGGAGTTCAGTTACGGTAGCGATGGTTGCCACTGCAGTGTGCGTCATCATGTCGCATAAAGCGAACGGAGACAATTGAAGACTTCTCGGTGCGTTCTCTAATCAGGCGTTCCCCTCCGGTACCCGTATCACCATGGAAAACATCGCGTTCAAGATCTCCTCTGTCGAATGGAATAGCATGTGCTTGCATATGCAGTCGATAGCGTACTCACCGAGGGTATCGCGCAGACGCAGCCCGTGATCGATGTTACGTCAACGGGCGCGAACATGGAGCAGAGCACCCTGATGAGCTGCATGGAACCCCAGGGGGCACGTATCAAACGATGAAGCAAGCCTTCTCGTTCCAAAGGGCGGCTATCGGGGAAGCATTTATAATGGATATACGGAAACACCTGATCATTGCCAAGTGTCGTCCCGGTGAAGCGCGCAGAAAGGCGGTATGTAAAAAATGAGAATAGAAAGCGATGCGCAGATCGCAGCTTTCGCTTTTAGCATAAAATACGTCGACAACTGCCGAGAGAAACAATGTAGAGACTTTCAGGCTGCCATCAGCACCCTTCGACTGCTGCCAATCAAGCTGAAGGGAAAGGAAAACCAAGCAGTCGCAGAAACGGCCCCTGGAGGCTGGTCAATACTCGTGTTGATGACAGTGAGAGTCATCCAAAACTTGAGCGTTTATGCCAGGGCCCGACGCCCTTTTTCCATTTCATTCTGACATGGGTGCTGATGGAAGCAACCGAACGCATCAGCGTTCACCTCATGCCGGGGATGCCAGTCAAGCCCTATAGACACTGATCAACGGTACCGTTTTGCGGGGCAGCAGCAGCGGCAGCAAGTCCCTGTTTAATATTCGTGTCCAAATGCTTTGCGGGCACGTGCCGTGCTGATGCGAGTCGCGGCACTCGGTAACGGGTCGAAGACCTCGTACCCAGCGAATTGCCCGAAGCCTCCCGAATTCAAGAAGCGAAAAAGATTGCCACCGACTCTCCGAAACAGCAGCGCATCTGGTGCACGGAAGCAGCTCATGTAACAAGCGACAGCGTTCCAGCGCTAGACCCGGGGCCAATGGCAGTCTGGTTGCCTTTTGCAACATGCCTAGGATTTGTATTTGCCATTTCGAGGTACTTTCATCGAGCAAGCATTTTCTCCAGTCTTCGTTGCCACTCCACAACCATATCAAAGGAAAGCGCGCCTCCGAAGATATCCAAAGCGGAACCGATTGTGACATCTACTCGGCCGCAACCAACAAGTCGAACGCGTTCCAGGTCGGCTAGGTCTCGAACGCCACCCGCATACGTTGCCGGCACTGGGGACCCGACAGCCAGCTCATGCACCAATGCTTCGTCGATACCGGTTTGCTTGCCTTCAACGTCCACGGCATGTACTAAAAACTCTGCACAGTATTCGCTGAGCCATTCCAGGAGCTGGCCACTTATTCGCAAGTCAGTTCGTCTTGTCCATCGATCCGTGTAAACGTAGTATGCGCTTTCGCTCCCCGAAATATGACTTCGGCAGCTGAGATCAAGAACCAGACGCTCTCTGCCAATACGGTGGGCTAGGCGAAGCAGTCGGGACTCATCGAGCCGACCATCCCGAAACACGTACGAAGTCACGATCACATGGCTGGCACCGGCCTCCAAAAACCGTTCTGCATTCTCCTCCGTAATGCCACCTCCGAGCTGCATTCCCTGCGGATATGCGGCAAGAGCAGCAAGCGCAGCACGTTCCGATGCTTCGCGATCCCCTCCGAGGAGGATGATATGGCCTCCAGGCAGCGCATGCTCGCGGTACAGCGAGGCGTAGTAGGCCGCGGGTTGCGTCGCTTCGAAGTTCACCATTGACGCCCGGCTCCCGTCTGCTGATAGTGATGACCCGACTATCTGTTTAACCTTTCCGTTATGAATGTCAATGCAGGGTCGAAACCGTGTCACGCGTTCAGCAGTCGCACGAGCGGTCGGCGTCCCGGCTGTGAGCCTGGGTCGCGCTCGAACACGGGCAACTGGCGGGTGCCTGGCGCCCTCCGGGGATATTCCGGTGATTCGTCTCGTCAACGGCGGAGCGTGAATCCCCGAACTGGTGCTTGGAAAACAGAAGAGGAGCATGAGAACGGCTCAGCAGGTGTAGGCTCATGCGCAGTGCTCGACGGCTGTCACAGGTACCTCGACGACTGGAGACTCAAGGGTTGTGTATGAAAGTCGTCCGGAGACACGAAAACACGCGTTTCAAAAACTTTTCCCTGAGGTCCACCACGCTCCGCTCTTCACCACTGGGTTTCGGGAATGCGCCTCGCAGCTACGCCAGAGCAGTTCAAGCCTTGTGCACGCCTGACAGGCACAGGCGCGCTGCGTCTTCCACGGCAACACCCGTGTCGGATGAAAGTGGAACACTGGGCTGCTCGCATTGGTGCAGCTTTACGATTTTTTCCGAACTTTTTTAGATGTAAAACCGCGGCTTTCGGAAAGAAGGAATATCGGCTTACGGATTTATACGTAGTTTTAGGATTTTTGGGTGTCCTTATGGAATGGCTTCTTCGAACTTTGTCCGCTACAGCTCGTTTCGTCACCGGAATCCAGATGGGATTCTAGATCAGAATCTGGATGATTCGCAAAGTCGCCGAACATGAGTTCGAGATTCAGTCGACATCAGTTCCCGATTCATTCGAGCATGCCTCCAGTCTTCTACATTCCTTACATGTATCATGTTTAAACCAGACATTCTTCAACTCTCCGATCTATGCCTTGCAAGGTGTTTCGTGGGCGCAGCAATTCGCACTTCTGGATTGACGACAAGAAAAACTCGCGGCCGTCGCTTGACGACAAGTTCCAGAGCTCATGTCGAAAGCTCACCCAAGTCGTCACGTTTCGTAAACGATTCTGCTCGAAAGACGAGTCCTCCTCTATTTGTGGCCCTCTACAAAACGACATTCGACTCCAGCACGACATCGCTTTTAGGGCTTGCTCCTAGAGGCTCCTATTTCCTCTGTTTGCGTCGAAACCGGATTCGGAGTCAGACTTGAGCCATCGCACCGATTGCTTCTAGTGGAGCGTTTGTCACCGCTGTGCACGAAGAGCGTGAAGACGAATCTTAATTTCTCGACACGTTCTCTGGTCTGGCTTTTCCTTCCGGTGCTCGTTTCATCATGGAAAACATCGCGTTCCACAAATCCTCTACCGAATGGAACAGCGTGTGCGTGTGTGTGCACCCGGCATCCTTCTCACAGAGGGATCCTCCAGAAAACACCTGTTACCATAGATTACGTCACCTGGCACGTAACTGGAGCAGGGCATCGAGGGGAGCCCCCTGTACCTGTCAAGGGATGTATCGAGCCATGAAGCAAGCCTTCTCGCATCAAATGGCGCTGGCCGAACGAACGAATGAGCGTGGTGAGCTTGTAGGAACACTTGACTTGGTCCAAGTGTCACCGATGCGACGGGCACATTGAGACTGTACGCATCGAAGAGGAAAATTGCAACTGACGCGTAGATCGCGACGACTTCCCGTGCACGAAATGCGTTGACAATAGCTGGAAACTGCGAATTCCGGACTTGAACGCTGACATCAACATCCTTCGACTTGTGAGAATGGAGCTGGAGAGACTAGCACATTTAAAGCCGGGTATGAGAGAAAGCTAAAGTACGAGATTACAGAAAAAGCCTACCAATTCTGGTATCGTCGGCAATTGAGCAAGAAAGCGCTCCCAGGAGCCGAAACATCCCTGTTCGGCGCTGTGGACCTTCACACACACACACACACAGATATACAGCGGCTTTCTGCATTTTTCTCAGCCCAAAATGAGGTTTTAGACGAGATAACCTACCTCGGGATACGTTTTGGCAAAGTACTGCGTCCACTGCTCCAGGCTGTGACGCTGCTCAGATGTGAGCATCTTGATATCGAGCGGTGGCTTCGTCGGATCCACCATCTCTGCGGAGAGGTCCGCAAACACCAGTGCTCGGCTGGCGTCGCGCCCTGCTAGGATGTGGTACGGCTCGCCTGCTCGATAGTGGTGCGCGGCCTGGGTCACATCGAACACCCGTCGATTCACAGCGACATAAATAGGACGCTCCGACTGAGATCCGTCAAACATTGCCAGTTCCTCTGTGGTGAACGGCCGAACGGATGGCACCCTCTCCAGTGGTGAAGCTGTGCGCTCCCAAGCGCCGGCATCGCGCTTCGCAATCGTACCGTCGGCGCGGGGTGAACCCTTCTGGGCCAGCAATTTGCGAAAATATGTCCAACTGGTCTCGTTCGGTGTCATGTAATTCGACGGTGCGTGCATGTACTCTGGATGGTGTTCCTCGACGTATGCACGGACGTCCTCGGGTAGATCCTGGTACCCGTTCTCGAGCTTCTTCGTGAAGCAATGATACACGAGACGGCCAGGGCGTTCACCCATCTCCATCCAGGGTAGCCACTGACCCATGCGAACCCAACTGCCCTGGCATGGAACGGATACGAGATTCGAATCATGAAGATCATCCACGCGTGCGTAAAGTTGGAAGAGCTCCGCGCTCTCATAAAAGGGGCTCGCTGACTCAGCGGGGAACTCGGATGGCGGCAACGGATTCGGGTAACGGAGGAAAATTTCAATATGCCAGCAGAGGTCTGCCCCGACGCGTGTGAACGGAACCAAGAATGGTTTGCCATCACGTGGATTCTTCTCCAGAAACTGCAGGTTGACCGGGTCGTTCCAAACGTGAACGACTTGATTCTCCATTCCCGTGAACGGGTTGTTCCAAGTTCCGTGTAGAATTCGACGATTGTCCGGATCCCTATACAGTCCTACTTCGCGGGTGAGAATGCGCCAGCCGCCTTCCACTTTCACGCAGCGCGCGATGTTGTAACCCTCGAAGCCGAGGATGTGTCGCGCACCCGCGTCAGCGATGTAGGCGTGAATCTCGCCGCCAAACCAAAACACGACTTCTTGATCCGGAACTAGGGACGCTCGAGTTTTGATAAAGGCTCGTAAGTTTTCCTCTGAGCTGTTGCCGATCTTCTCAACATCTATTTGCGGGCGTAGTGCGAGCAAGTCGCGAGCGCTCGTCACCGTAGCTCGTTGCTGCCCCTCGGGACCGTTCACCTGTTGTGCAAGCACCACTCGATGGCGTCTTGACCCCGCTTTTCTGTACACGGCGTCGTCTGCGTGCCGCAACGAACGACTTGGTCCATAATTCGTCCGCCTGAACGAACACGGTATTGTTATGTACATAGTCTGAACCATAATTTCCTAAAACATGCCACAACGCGAGTCACCTTCTCTGAGGGTTCTCTCGACCATACGTTGTACCGTTTTGCCTGGCGATGATGATGCTGATGGCGCTGGCTGCGGCGCCTATCGAGCGGTTGATGAAAACGATGCGCAGCGCGAGGCAGGCCGCGTACCGCCGCCTCCATCACCGTTCACGGGGGGAATGGATATGAAAAACGCCGCCCTCGGGCGCGCGAGGCGTGCGCCATGGAACGCACCGGCATCGCGACTGGCGGGTTTACACTTTCACCTGAATTGTGTTCCACATCCAGATGCGTGCCATCCACTGCGTGTTCGCAGTGTACAGCAGATGCGTTCGAAGTGCGTTCATTTGAACAGATAAAAAATCCAAGGGAAAGATATGGACGTGCAAGTCGAGGATCCTGAAGGGATTTCAAAGCTGCCTGCTTGATAAAACCCTCATCTTGCTGATTATCAAGAGGCGAAGAAGTAGAAAAAGGAGGTAGGTTAGATAACGTGCGTGCTCGACGGGATGATGTCGAGACTGTAGTGGAACATGGGGCACCAGTCTGAAGACTCCTAGCGTTGACGAGTTCATCTAGCATCAATATATGCAAGGAGTTCGTGAACTGCGACCCCAACACCACCATCAATATCAGATGACGTGTGGCGCTGAAGACGTGAGACCCCAGGAGCTGACGCGATCCAGTTTTATGGGGCAGCCTCTGATGCTCGGAATGTGCCTGGATAATAACTGAAGCCAATAGCAGCGGGTGCGCCGGTCAGAAAGGTTCGGGGGCGGGCAGGCGGCGCCTGCACGTCGGTATTCGTTTACCCCATATGATCGCGAAAAGGTTTCGCTCCACTGAGCGTATCTTGAATCTGTGATTCCACAAAATGCATCCACGATTCCATTTCAAGTATTCGCAAAAGCTCATCGCCAATATGCAGCGACACCACCACTGGAGGACGGTGGCGTTTAAGCGCTTGGAGCAGTGTTGCGGATGCATCTTATGCACGCGCTATTGGTACGTTCGTGTGCGTCACCCGAGCCAGGAAACAAAATGCTTTGGTAAAGCGTTCTTGATTCCGTGCAGCGTCCACACAGGCGTTATACGTGGTATGACACACCCTCACGTCAGGCTCGGTACCCGGCGGAGCACGCGAACGAACCGCTGTCTCTGAAGAGAAGTTTGTGGCAATTAGAGAAACCTGTCGAGGGGGTGCGACGTGATGGGTGCTCCCGCGACGGCGAATGCCACCTGCTCTGCCGGAGTTTTTCCAAGATGAAAGATCTTCCGATAGAGAAAATTCCTTCCACGTTGGATATCACAAATTGCGGGCAATCGAGCGATTGCCCGCACGGAGATAGCGAGGCTGTCCCGTCTCGTAGCTAGGTGCGCGGTATGCTCGGCACGCAGGGCACGGGGTTTACCACACCGAACCTGTACTTGCAACGAGAAGACCGGTCTGGGGCTTGTGGAACGTAGAAGCAACTGGAAGAGGACCGCGGTCTCTTTCCTGGTAAACGGCGACATTCGTGCATCCGGATGTTCTGGTTTGAATCGTCGATCCCTTATCATCCAAAATACCGCCACTCGTTGTGCTCGTTGCAGTGCACGCGAACGTGCACACCATGGCTCGTGCTTCGCTACCAACCGCTGCGATGACTCGAGCGACGCATCGTGTGCTTCGACCCGAACGTCGAACGCGATGCAGCCTCGCAATCACCAATAGTTGATGCACACATTGTTCTCGGCATGCGGCTCCGAGTACAGGATGGCGTCGTTTGCGCAGGAATGGTAGTCAAAATCCAAATGGAAACCTGTTTGCGGCACGAGTGCCAGCGAAACGCGAACGCGTACCGCGAGAATTATACAAGAGCATCACCCTTCGAGCGCGTCTCTTCTCCCCAGTGGTATCGGTGCTCTTACTAGGTAGCCTGCGTCACGCGTCATGCAAATCGCATATCGTCTCGAGATCAGAGAAGCCGCCCTATTCGACTTTGGCGCTGGGCATTATCAAGAAGTGGCTTGGTACACCAGTCCGGCGGATCGCTTGAAGGTGACCATGTGAAGCTCACGGTTTCGATCAAGCACGTACAGTGTAGTGTCCACAAAAAATATCGCACATACCGGAGCTTGAATCCTATCGTACAGACGTTGCAATTCAGAGCGACTGCCCCGTTGATTGTGTGCTGCAGCGTCGTGCGATAAATAGCGGGTAACTCGTCCAGACCAGCGATCAACGGCCAGGATGAGCAAACCTCCATCACGCGGCAAGAGCATGCCTATGCCAACCACAAGAATGCCCAATGCAGGGCTAAATGCGTGGTAGCGTATTCCAAAGAGCGAGACCTGACGCACTCGGACATCGCGCGCAAGGTCCAGTGCCGCGATGCGCTCCGGATGTACTGCGTTAGGGTGCCGGCGTATCCGCCACACGGACACAACGCTGCCGGTGCCAATAAGCCAGACGCTTGTTTCCTGATACGCCCGAATGTGCCCATCGAATGGCTTTTCTGTTAGAAACCCCTGGTGAACATCATCGACGGCAGCGGCGATATGGGCCTGCTCAAACGCATCCAAACAGGTGTCGATGGCGACGAGCTCGCTGGGTGCCGCCTCCGACGCCGACGCCGGCACCGACGCTGCAACCCTTGTATTCGCAGCCGCCTCGGGAGAGAGGAGCACGATTGCACCGGCATGCCAAAAGTACCACGGTATGGGTTCAATGAACCAGCCACCATCCCGCTGCATCCCGCCGGTGCCCAGCGAAACTCGAAATCGAACGCTTCCACGGGACTCGTGCGGTGGATCCCGCTCCACACCAGGCACAACACTAGTCCAGTGCGCCGTGCAGTCCAGAGACACCGAAGCGACCATACGAACATGCGCATCATCCACTGCAAAGCATTTCGCTCCGAATGAAACACAGGGAATGTTGTGTGCATGCTGTGCAAGCACCCTGCAGCGAATACGAATCTGTGAGGCGACGTACGGCAGGCACGATGCGTCGTTTGGCGCCATCGTTGCCGGCATCACCCGCTCAGCCTCATACGCACAGGTCTGCGTTGCTTCGGCACCTGCGAGACTAAACTCTAGCAAATTCACCGTGTGTGCATTGCTGCCGTACACCAAGAGCGGAGCTTCAGCGCAAACTGAGGCCGACCAAGTCGAAGCCGCCGTCCGAATCTTCACTGGAAAACAATCCCCGGATGATTGCTCGCTGGCATAAGGCCGAAAGATCACGATAGAGCCAGCGTCTTCCAAAAAATCTCCACAGCAGGCCACGACGACGAAACCGAGGCACGGCATCACGCCACAGGTCAAGTAATTGATGGCCTCGACGAGGCCAGCAACCGGACCCTGCTCGGTCTCTTCCGTGCTCCTGCCTGGACCCGACGCTGATACGGGAAAATAATCCACCGGACAGCGCAGGATGCGCCGCTCTCGCATGAAATCTCCATCGCGCTCAAACTCTAGGATACACGGAGCGATTTCACCGTTGAGAAAACGGTGACCCGCATCCACCCCATAAAATCGTCTTCCATCCGGACTGGGGCCGGTAAAGCAGCTCAGTCGAAAAGCATCCGGAAGACTATGAATCGCGTCCAGTCTTTGGGTATGCAGTCGCACCTGGATGCCACGCGACGCCATGATTGCTCCATGCCACCTACGAACAGCGATAGGTTGGTGTCCGTCCGAGGCGCCGTAGACAGACGCTCGACGCATAGACCGTACAGAGCATCAAAAGCGGCGTCTATCTTTCAACGTACGAGCAGAACCGTACAGACTCGAGTCCGTTCGGCCTTACGGGCTGACGCAGGCCTATCGCACACCAGCGACGCACTCGGCAGCAGCTGCGCGGAGAGTCTGGTGCCGCCAGCGGTGCGTACAAGCTGGCTTTTGCACCAGTCAGGAACGCTGAAGCCTCTATGCAGGTATTCTATGGTTGATTTTCGAATTGCTCAGTAGTCTTCGTGCCGCTCTGGCTCGCAAATCGTCCAACCTTTGCATTTTGAAGCAGAAACGAAGCGAGCCGATGAACGCCGAGGCCGCGTTTCCGGAAAGCCGCTACCGCCGCCGCCGCACCTGTTTGCCGTCCCTGTTGAACGCGCCAGCAATGCTGTTCTGCGACGGAGAACCGTACTGAACGAACGATTGCGGTACCAGGCACACGTCCAGACTGAGACTCGTTTTCGTTGGTGCCGCTGTCGACACGAACGGTGTCGTGCGAGCCCCACGAAAGTCCTCAGGGCAGTGGCTGAGGCAGTGTGGCGGCGGCGGCAGCAGCGCGCGCGGCCGTCCGCCCTCGGCGTTCGTTTCCACGGAACACGTCTGGTGCCTGAGACTGCACCGTCGCGAGGCAGTTCACAGAGACGTTGTGGTCGTGAACATAAAGTTCTTCTCTGTGGAACGCTCTCGACGCGATAACTGGGGCCAGTTCGCGTGTCTGGTGCACCTGAACGTAATCCCTCAGGGAGTAACAGCGTCGCACGCTGCACCACCGTGGTGTCGCGTTGGGGTCCACGACGCCCGAGTACCCGCTGACGGAGATAGTGACCCGAGATGGCGGCTGCTTTTGCTGAACTCGGGCTCATGCCCGAGCTCATTCAAGCTATCGACGATATGGGTTGGGTTTTCCCGACGCCTGTTCAATCGGAGGCGATTCCGCTGATCCTCGGCGGTGGTGATGTTTGCGTCGCCGCTCCGACCGGCTCCGGAAAGACGGGCGCTTTCTGTTTGCCAACGCTCCAGATCGTTCACGAGACACTAAACTATACTTCAGCTGCCGATCAATCGCGATCGGGAGCCTCCTCGAACCCTGACAGATGGAAGATGAGCGCGCTTGATCGCGCACCGCACCTGATCCTGGACGCGAGCGGCTTGCTGTGCGCTTCCACAGAGCTCCACCAATGGAGTGGCGGTCGGGCGGCCTTTGGCATGCTACCATCGGCACGGGGCAAATGGTACTATGAAGTGCAGGTCCTTGGTGATGGACTTTGTCGGGTCGGGTGGAGCGCTGCTTGTTCGACGCTTGCGCTCGGCGAGGACGACTTGTCGTACGGATTCGGGGGCACTGCCAAGAAGTCTCATTGCGGAAAATTCGAGTCCTACGGGGGGGCATTCGGAAAGAACGATGTTGTCGGTGTGGCACTCGACTGGGAAAACGGTGAGATTTGGTTCTCAAAAAATGGTGAGCCGCTCGGTCGTGCGTTCAGCATTAACCGCAAAACTCTGGGCGATCGTGCACTATACCCGCATGTTTACTTGAAGAACAGTCAAGTGCGCGTCATCTTCAGCGACACGAGCTATTTGCCTGGAGCTGGCTTCCGAGAAGTCGGCTCCGCAGGTCCACAAGAACGAACGACGCCTGAACGAGAAGGCGCTGTTGACTTGCAAGGCACGCACCGACCCTCGAATGCACCGTTGATGCTGATCCTGGAGCCAACGCGAGAGCTGGCACTCCAAGTGCATCAGGAGCTGCACCGCTTTAGCCGCTTCCTCGACGAGGACCAGACGTCGTCATCAGAGAAAGTACAGTGCGTCTTGTTCACAGGCGGCTCCGCGAGCCAAAACGAGGCACTCGGCGCTCCCCAGTCGCGAATCGATATTGCAACCTGTACACCGGGGCGCCTGTTTGATGCGATACGTACCAAACAACTAGATGTACGGGCAGTGCGCTTTCTTGCCCTTGATGAGGTAGACGGGTTGTTGACAATGGGATGCGGTTCCCAGATTATGCAGTTGCTGGGCATGATTCCTCGTCAGGGTCGGCGGCATCGGCTCCAGATCATCATGTTTTCGGCGACCGTGAACGCACCACGGGTCCGTCAGCTCAGTGATCGAATCCAGGAGCACGCCACCTGGGTCGATGTACGCGGCCCAGAGACCGTTCCATCCACGGTGGATCACCTGGTGGTGCGTATCGACCCGGGCACTGCCCTCCAGCTGGTACAGGAGGAGGAGGGGATAGCACCAGCACCAGCAGCATCGCTTCCAGCCACGGATGCGGTTCATGTTGGTGTGGACTATCGCGATGCGGAAACGGCCTCATTATCGCAAAGGATCAAACTTGCGAAACCTATTTTATGCCTGCGACTTTTAGAGGTCTTCCAGATGGACCAGGTGATGATCTTCTGTCGCACGCAACTCGACTGTGACTTGCTGCAGCAGTTCCTGGAGCAGCACGCAGCGATCCGAGGAGCGACTGCAACGCTGCATGCTGGACTCGCTGACCAGCAACGGCGGCAGCATTTCACTGCATTCAAAGAAGGCCAAGTGCGCATCCTGATCTGCACGGACGTTGCCGCCCGAGGTATTGATATCAGCGGTTTACCGTTCCTCATTAGTATGACGCTACCCGATGAGGTTGAAAACTACCTGCATCGCATTGGACGCGTCGGTCGCGCGGATCGTTTAGGTCTCGCGATATCGCTCGTGAGTACTGTCCCTGAGCGCGTCTGGTTTCACAGCTCGTGCCGCAAACGCGCCAAGGGCAAATGCCAGAACCGAGCCTTGACCACTGAGGGCGGCTGCACGATCTGGTACGATGAGTCGGAAATCCTCCGACGCCTCGAGGCCCAACTCGGGGAAGCGAACATGCCCGAAATCCTGGACGTGAACCAGGTATTGCAGGCGAAGGATCCGGCAGCGTTACAGGCGTATGTACGCGGCCTTGCGCAGTACGGTAGGAAGCGCGGAGAAATCGGAGCCGCCTGTGTCAACGCTGTAGATCCAGAGCTAGAACAACGGCTTCACCATACGCAACAAGTGGCCAGACGAGTGCAGGAACTAGAGAAAAACGTTCAGTGGCGTTTCCTCCGACGGCTGCAGAACGCTCGCTAGGGAGTCAGCGGTGGCGCTGCGCAAACGGCAACAGCGACCGGCACCAAGCGCACCTGCATTAGACCATACGAGTTGACGTCTCGTCCAAAACTCGTGATGCTCATGGTTCGCGTCGCTCACAAACGCTAGTCCGAGAAACTATGCTGAACGATGCCCCATGGGCTGTCCTCTTTCCGAATCCGTGAAAACGACGTCGTGTGTTGCGAACGCCCAGCGCGCCACTGTAGACGCGCACCAGACGACACTGAAGGCGGCACCACTCGACCAAGCCGCTGCAGCAGCATATCCGAGGATCGAGCACCAGCGAAGGCGCCCGACCTGTGTGAATGCGTACTAGGGACGGTGCATGTAGTAAAGCGCTCTGCTGTACAACTGGTGACAGCGAAAGCATGGAGCTTTTCACGCTCGGGTATGGAACGCGGCCGGTTGTCGCCTGCAGCGTGTCTGCACGCAGCGACACTCGTTTACACGTGAAGAAGCACGCCCACCGATGAAAACCAACCATCCCGTGGTCTGCGAGAGCCCGAGAAATCAGTTCCCTCGCAACTCACCGCACTGGACTGCACTGAACGTTTTGTACAATGCTGCAGTGCTGGTGCTTGAAGCCAGCTAGCACCAAAATCCACGTCCGTAACACACCATCTACCGTGATTGCCTCTGGACAAGGCGTAGTCCGGTGAATCTGGGCAGAAAGAGAAAGCCCCTGCGGTGACGGGCCTCGTTGTCTGCAGCTAGCTCCGTGACATTCGGTTGATGCAACCGATCCAACGCACCAGCGCTTGTCGCCGCGTCTCCCGCCAGAGCCGGTGCTATCCGCTGATCAGACCTTGAGGTAGCAGGGTCTGCAGCAGGCTCCTGCACGCTCGACCGCTCCGGTGCCTGGCGTGCGGTTTTCAGGCTCGACAGGTACGCATCGGTCGTGAAATGCGGGTTCGATGGTATCAGAAACGGATCTGAACGTGAGCTTTTCTGAAAGCGTTGCAGGAACGAGATACGCCGCAGCCTCGATAACGCCAGTGCATTCCGCCGCACACTGCGTCGATATTTCAGTGCAGTTTCGCGAGCGCGGAGAATTTCGTCCAGTTTCTCGTCGCTGAACACTCTTGCTGCGAAGCGAGCGCCATCACCAGCCGGGCGTTGATACGGTGCTACCAGCATCTCGTATGCAAGCCCAAACCCGTAACGCGTAGCCTCGAAAATCACCTCAGGTCTGGTTTCCAGCTGGCTTATTTCGGGATCTCCACGCGGTGGAGCGATCGCCAGAATCGAGGCCTGCTCCGGCAGCGCCGAGCACCAGCGTTCTTTCAAGATGCTCCGAACATGGACGTGGCGAGCGCTTTTCCTGTCTTCTAAGATGCGAATATCTTCCAAATACTGTTTGAAATGGCCTCCCCGAACGATATAGTCACGGACGTGCGGAAATGCCTCCAATTCGGGTGCAGCTATCATACGTTCGTAGAAGCCGGCGATCCGCGGAACACGCGTACCCACCGGGCGCGTTCGCAATACCAATAAATGCGTACATCCATCCGCAAGAGCGCTTCGAAAGGGGATTGCTTCGAAAAGAATCCCGTCCGCGTAGATATCGTCACCAATGGGAACGAGCGGCCCCGCGATGCCTGGCACCCGCGCGCTCGCCCTGAGGCACTCGCGCAGCTCCGCGTAGGTACGGAACCCGTCGAACGCTACACTACGTGCATGCGTGAGGCTGCTCGCCACCGGTCGGAGCGGCTGCACCGCATTGTTTTGGGCGAACTTGTTCCAGTCTAATGGTTTGATATGAACCATTACTTCATCGAGAAGAAAGTCGAGATCGAGCACCGGTCGCGTCCGGCTTGACGAACGTAACGGTTGCCAGAGCGCTCGCTTATTGATGAAACGATCGTTCGCAATATCCTCAAAGTAGACAGACGGTCCATAACCTGGTAGCTGCCGCGCAACGACGTAGGCACCGCAGATAGCCCCGGCGGATGAGCCGAAGATCACATCAAAAGCGTCCGCGAACCCGAGGTATCCCAACGCAGCACACATCCCAGCGGCAATACTCCCGCGCATACCACCACCTTCGATGACAAGTCCAATGCGGTAGGGATCGTGGCGTTGTCCGGGTCGCGAGCCGTGTGCTCGTCGTTGGTGCAGGGCCATTAACACCGGATCATCTGCGTAGCTTTGCCAAGGATGATGCGGTTTGTTGGGGGCTTTTTCCCGCTGCAGCAAGAGACGCGGAATGAGACTCAGACTGGCGATGCGTGCTCGTCGCAAGAGCGCTGTACGCAGGGGCGCTACTGGTGCTGCTGGTGCTGCATCACTTGATGTGGCTGTCTTGTTAGCGCGAGTCGCCGTCTTTGGTGGTGCCGGGTTCGGCTGCTCCAAAGCCGCTTCCGGTTTCAGCGCGAAAACGAGAGCGCCTCGAGCAAGAAACTGCCGCTGGATAGAGAACCTCGTAAGCAGCCTGGACTGTTCACGTGCTCGGTTGCAGGCGTTGCTCTTGGGCCAGCAGCTGTGCCTCGTCTTTCCAAAAGCAAGGCTAGTACCCTGGAACTGAAAGCTCATTCGTGACAGCGGCCGTTGTGTGGCTCCAGTAGACGCTTCCGGTTCGTCCAAAGTGACTCGTGCTGCAAGGATATGAGCGCTCATTCGTGGCGGCAGTGATAGCGTGCTTGCCGAAGATGCATGTTTCTTGTACAAAACGGCTCGTGCTTCTAGGTGGCGCTCGAGCGACTGCCTGCTGCCGTCAACTGCACGCTCTCTCGCCATGCGCAGTCCATCTACGACCAGTGTCAAACTTGAGCCTGTATGCTTGTTGCTGGATGCTCGCGCTGCTATCCGCACAACGAGCACCCTCCTGCGGATTGATATGTCTTTGTTCTACAAAGGTTTACCGGACACTGCCTCACGCTGGACCCGTTTCTGTCGAGAGCCGTGCCTGCTGCTGCCAGCGCACTTGGCTTCGGATCTGGACGTGTTGGCGCAACCGCATCCGGCACCTGCTCTCCGTTGGCAGGAAACGGCGGGCTCGAATGCTCGCCTCCATCGCTGTGGCTGTGGAATCGACACGTCTCACGGGATATGCGGATGCGCGAACGCTACCGATATTTAGCCAAAAGACGTAAATCCTTGGCAGTTGCTCCTGTACCCAACGAGGCCCAGCATGGTCGTCACGTCGCGCTTGGCGGTTCGATCCGGCGACAAGCCTGGAGCAACGCTTGGCGTGGGCGCTTGTCGCGCCGCTACATCTATGACTGATGAAAAGCGAACACTCAAGTGCGTATTCTGTTCCCGTCTTTGAGGTTTGTACGAAGTTGCTTTTTAGGTGTACAGCCTCGGCGTTCAAAGTGCAGCAACAAAGGGTCACGGATGTATGTATCGTTTTC
>Ga0078972_1005773_pt1 | contig 30778 bp, 29 predicted proteins | sample YelNatPaOPGAMG01_FD_67568 | JGI IMG/M metagenome (GOLD analysis project Ga0078972, IMG submission 67568) | Hot spring thermophilic microbial communities from Obsidian Pool, Yellowstone National Park, USA - OP-RAMG-01 (SPADES assembly) (version 2) | ecosystem: Environmental > Aquatic > Thermal...
TCCCACCCAGCCCCCGTTGTTGTTCAGGATACCCGCCAGGGTGGCGGCGTCCAGCTGGGGAAGCAGGGCGTTTATGAAGGCCACCGTGGCCGGGTCGTTGGCGATCCCGGCGATGACCCCCAGGCTGGTGGGGTTGTTGAGGTCGGTCATGAGCCGGGATGTCCAGGCGGGATCCAGGCTGTTCAAAAGGTCCACCACCATCCCCGTGGAGAGGTTGGAGACCAGGTCTCCCACCCAGCCCCCGTTGTTGTTCAGGATACCCGCCAGGGTGGCGGCGTCCAGCTGGGGAAGCAGGGCGTTTATGAAGGCCACCGTGGCCGGGTCGTTGGCGATCCCGGCGATGACCCCCGTATCCAGCTGGGATATCAGGCTCACCGCCCAGGGCGCGTTACCGTTTATGACTTCGGCGATGGTCGAAGGTGAGAGGGCTCCCACGAAATCGGTCATGAAGGCCGCATTGCTGTCCAGGATATGTCCCAGTTGCGCGCCGTCCAATTGACCGATGAGCTCTTCAAGCCATGCGGCGTTGTCCGAAACGGCCCCGGCGACCATCCCGGGGTCCAGGTAGCCCAATAGAGCGCTCACGAAACCACCGTTGGCATTTATTGAACCCGCGATGGAAGCGGGATTGAGATAACCGATCAAGCGCGTGACGAAGGACTGGTTGTTGATTATGGAGGCTATGAAGTCGGGCTCCAGAAGGGCGACCACGTCGTTCACCAGCTGCTGGTTATGGTTAAGGGCGTCTGCGAGGACTTCGGGGTCCAGATACCCCAGCAGCTGTACAAGGAAGGGGCCATTGGAGTTCACCACGCCGGCCAGCACCCTGGGGTCCAGCAAGGGCATCACCGAAGCCAGGAACCTCCCGTTGGCGTTGATCACCATGGCCGCTATCCGGGGGTCGAGCATGCTCACCAAATTCACGGCCAGGTATGGATTCTCGTTGATAGCCCTGGCCAGAACTTCGGCGTTCAATAACCCCGCCACCCGGGTTATGAAGGTGGCGTTGTTGTTTACCACCTGGGCGATCACCTTGGGATCGAGGGCTCCCACCACCTGGATGGCGAATTCCTGGTTGTTGTTGATGATGTAGGCCACCGAGAAGGGATCCAGGTATTGGGCCACTTCGACCAGGAAGTTGTAGTTGTTGTTCACCACATCTGCGATCACCCGAGGGTCGAGATAGGGGATGACCAGGCTGACGAACTCGCCGTTCTGATTCACGATCTCCGCCGCCACCTGGGGATCCAGTGCGGAAACCAAGCTGCTCACGAATTCGGGGTTCGTGTTTACGGCGGCGGCTAGGATATCCGCTTCCAGGAGGGGAAGAAGTTGTGCCACCAGGTCGGGGTTCTCGTTGATGGCCCTGGCCACTTCCTTGGGGTCGAGGGTTTCGAACATGCCCACCAGGTTACTCCGGGAATTGAATATCTTGCCCATCAGCGGCCCGAACGGGCTGCGTGAGGGTAAAGCCATCAGCCCCCCAACCGCCAACAAGGCGACCAGGGCTACTATGACCAGGAGGTTGATTATCTTCTGGAGAGTCCTGTTGATGAGCATATCCCTAACCCCCTTTCGAGTTACGGTTCGATCTCTCCGCCTCAGGGCCCAAGTTGCCCCGGTTGACCGGGACGGTAAAAGGGCCCTGAAGGAAAGCGGAAAGGAAAACGTTCACCCAAGGGAATGTGAAACGGAAAAATAAGGGAAGAAGAATTGACCCTTGAAGCCCGGGAGCCGGAAAAAAGCGGATCTCGAACCGGGGAGTTGTGCTTGAAGCGCGCGAAAGGAACGTTGATATTCCGGTGGATCCCGCACCAGGAATTGCCTTAATGGAAAAACTTTCCAAAAGACGCACCCCTTGCCTCGCCTCTACCTCTTTGCCTCCACGGGGCGTTCAGCCGGAGCCCCAGTTTCCTTACCTCAACCATCCCCTCCCGCTGCACGGACATGCAATCGACTATGTTACTTGTGATTAATATGTCGGCACAAAAGTTTTCTTTATTTAGTAGGCATACACCTTCCTTAAAAATATTTGCAAAAACATAACACCCCCGTAACACCACCGTAACAACAAGCCGACAAGTGGTTTTGTTGAACAAACAACTTCACGCTTGGAACCTCCCGGCTGGACATGGGGGACGGCCGGGGCCCCGCGGGAATGCCCCCATCCCCGTGGGCTTGAGCCGCTCCACGGCGAACTTCATGCACAGGAGTGATGGAGCTGCAAACCACAGCGGTTTCCGGGTTCAGGCACCGCCCCTGCCCTTCACTCGGTGGACGTCGCCGCCTCGGCCTGTGGTGCGGCATGCGGAGCAAGAACGACCCGGGCGTTCCCCACGCCCGGGTCGATCCCAGCGTGTCCACCAAGGCCTAAGGCCTCAAGAAGGAGGACTGATGCTTATGGGTTGGTTTATCTCCGTAATAGTGGTCACGATGCGCACGTCCCCGTATCCTATTTTCTCCTCGATGAGGACGTTACGGATCAGAGCCTCGTACTTTATGCGGTAATTGGTTTCCTTTTCCACCCACACGTCGATGTCGGCCCCGGCGGCCGCGGAAAGACTGGACACCGGCACACTGGAGAAGACCTTGGATATCTCGCCGGGAGCCAGCCCGAAGTAAAGATGGTAACAATCCTTGCCGCCCACTTTCTCCAGGCCCTTCGACTCCTTGGTCGAGGCAACCGTGGGAAGATCGGAGAATCCGCGCACCTGCTCCGTCGCCGATTGTGCCGTGAGGCTAACCGGCTGCTCCTGCCATTTCTTTTCCCCCATGGCCCGGCTGTACTGCTTGCCGCCGACCACGATCACCTCGCTGAAGGTATGCCCGAAGATGGAGTTCTGCAGGTGGACGTTGTTCCCGCTCACATCCACGGTATAGGTCTGGATCTGGCCGCTCCCGAACTTGGTGTTCTGGTAGAATATGGCTATCTCCATGTGCAGAGACGTGATGTTATCCTGGGCCTCCATGGATTTTTCCCATATCTCCTCCAGGGTGGGCTCACCCTTGCCGCAACCTGGTAAGGCGGCCAGCAGGGAAAGGAGGGCCAGGGAAATGAAGGCCACCGCCAGCCGGGGACAGCCCTTGACGTTAATAACCCGCTTCAATTCCATCACCCTTTCTTGGTTCCCGCCATTCCATGGCCGACCGTGTTTCCGATTCCACGGCCAACCCAATCTCCATGACTTTCTATATCGTTTGGTTGGATCAATATCTATAACGTTTTACCGCCACCTCTTCATGATCCCAAGAACCGGCATCCATTACGCTGGTATACACTTATATCGTAGACGCAAGACATCGGCATGAGGTTCTAGCCACGCCATGACAGACCTCTTTTTTCTTCCCCTTTCTTCTACTCACCCAAGCAAAAAACCTTGCGCCTCTCGGTTCCCACCAACAAGCGGTTCTCGGTGACGGTAAGGGTCAAAGGGAGCGCACCCTCCGTTTCATACCTCAGGGTAGGCGCTCCGGTCTCCCATTCCAAGGCCAGCACGCGGTCGCTTGTGGCCAAGTAGATGTCGTTGTTGGTGGCCAGAATGTTTGCCTTGCCGGTTTCCACCCCCAGGGCCACTTCCCATAACCGGTCGCCGGTCCTGGCATCCAGGGAGAGGAGGAAGGAACCCTCTCCCGGCCCGCCCACCAGGAGGACTACCTGGTTGCCGCGCACCGCCGGGTTGGAGAGAACCTTGCCTCCCAAGGCCAAGGACCACAGGGTCTTGCCGCTCTGGGAGTCCGCGCAGCGCAGCTCTGCGTCGGTGACCTGGAAGACGCGCCCCTCATCGGCCACCGGGAAGCAAACCGGGAGGCCCTGCAGGCGCGCGGACCAGAGCAACCGGCCGCTTCCGGCATCCAGGGCGAAAAGGGTCCCCTCGTAGGAAGCGCATAAGACCTGCCCCTCGTAGATACAGGGGGAGACCTCGAGGGGGGCATCGGCCTGGAACCGCCATCTTTCCGAGCCACGCGCCGCGTCCACGCAATACAGGAAACCGTCAAGGGAGGTGAAATAGACCCTCTTTCCCGAGGGCACGGGCGAGGAGAGCACCGACCCTCCGACCTCGACCTCCCAAAGCAACCCCCCTTTGCCGTCCACGCATACCACGCGGCCGTCACCGGTTGATACCACTACGCCACCCTCGAAGACGCTGGGCATGGAGGTTATCTCCCCCTTGACGTCGAAGAGCCATAGGGGCCGGCCGCCGTCCAGGTCCAGGCAATAGAGAAAACCGTTGCGGCAGCCCGCGAAGACCCGGTCCGCCGTCACCGCGCAAGGACCTGGAATCTCCGCTTCCAGCCGGGTGCTCCACAGCTCACGCAGGTTTCCACGCGGGGCGGCGGGCAGGTAGGAAACGTGTTCGGGGCCCCCGCCGGGCATGGCCATTCCCGGCCCCTCGAGGGTAATCGCTCCCCTTGGCCGCCGGATGTAAAAGGCCGAGGATACCAACGCCCCGAGGGCCAGGAAAAGCAGTGCCCCGGGTATCAAGCTTCTCCGTAGTGCCTTCGCCCTCTTGCCGGGGGCCATACTCTCCCCCCTCCATCCCACAACCGGCCGCCCATACCCGGGCCCTTCCCTGCCCGCCACGGCCCGGCAAGGGCTTGGTCGCCGGGCTCTCTTGATCGTGCCCCTTTCCTTGTTCACGCCCTTTTTAACACAAGGCCGGTAGTCCTTCAAATGGGAAGCCCGTTTGGCGAACTCCCCGACGGGGTTTAAGCATGAAAGCGACATTTTCCATCTCACTGCCGCCCTTCTGGCCGCTCTCCGGCGTCAGCTGGCGGAGGCCGGCATATTGACATTATGACTAACTTGTTATAGTTATATAATATATATAATTTAAGGAGGAAAGGTGGAGATACTTTCGGTGGGCCTGGCTCTTCCCAGCGGCGAGGCCTCCAGGCTGGCGGAAATGGTGGATGGGCACCCCTTATTGGAAGCGTGCGGGGTGGCACGCACGCCAGAGGACCTGGGGAGGCTGCTCCATCGTTTTCACCCGGATATGCTTCTCATTTCCGCCAGGATGCTCCTGGAGATGGACGAGGAATGGACAAGCCTGTTCAACGGACAACGGTCGGGCCTGATTCCCACCCTCCTGGTGGAGGGAGGCGATCCAACATTGGAAAACGCCGACCTGCCTCAACTTTTCCGCGGACCCTTCGCCTTCTGCGGCACCGTGCAGCCGGCGAGAACGGACCCAGAACTCCTCTACCGGCAGATAAAGGAAAAGGTGGAACTATTCCGCGGAACGTCGCCCTTGGTAACCTTCAAAGGGGAAGGGAGACGCCCTCCGGGACCAGGGCTGGTGGTCATGGTAGGCGGGAAGGGTGGGGCCGGGAACACTTTGCTGGCCGCCACCACGGCCGCCACTTACGCGGCAAGCGAAAAAAGGGTGCTCCTCGTGGACCTGGACCGGGAGCGTTCCCAGCTCTCCATCTTCAAGCCGGAGGGAACGGGGAAGAATCTCGTGGATCTCCTGCCCATGGCGGAGGACATATCCTGGGAGATGGCCCGGGTTTCCATCTACCGCCACCCGGTGGGCTTTTACCTTCTCCCCTTCGGCCAGCCCAGCCGGAAGGGGGGATCGCGTAACAGCGGCATCCCAGCTTCCTTCTTCCGCAACCTCGATTTCCTCTTCGACACGGTGGTGGTGGACCTCCCCGGCCACCTGGCGGAGGAATTCCTCCCCTCCCTTCTACCCTGCCGCGTACTGGCGGTGGTCACCCTGGCCGATGCCGTGTCCGCGCGCAGCACCCGCGCCATTGTCCGATCCCTGCGCAGCTTCGGAACGGACCCCCGGGCATTGCGCCTCATCATCAACCGTTACGGCGGCAACTCAACCCTTCAACCTCACCAAATATCTCGTGCCTTGGGCATTGAGAGCGTGTTCACCATTCCGGAAGATCCCCGTTCTGGGCTGGACTTCGCGGAACTGGGCAAACTCCCCCGACCCGAATCTCCCCTGGGCAAGGCGGCGGTGCGCCTGCCGGCTTTCCTCCACGGTGAGGGAGAACCTCTTCTGCCGGAGACATCACGCCGCAAGATACTGCCCGGCCTGGGTAAAAAGAGGTCACCCAAATCCCCCGACCGCTCCGGGAGGTGAACCGGTGGAAGAAAACGACCTCTACCCCCTCATAAGGGAAAGGATACGGGACCGGCTCTCCGGGTGGGATAAAGTCCTCGATCCCGAAGCCGACGCCGCCCGCAAACGGAGGGACCTGCTCCGCCTGGCCCGGGAGGTCATCTGGGAGGAGGGATTCATCCTGGACCCCGCCGAGATGCAGGAAATCCTGCACAAATTACTCGACGACATACTGGGCTTGGGTCCCCTGGAAAGCCTGATGCGCGACGAGGAGGTAACGGAGATCATGGTCAACGGCCCCCGCCGGATCTACGTAGAGAGGAACGGTGTCCTTTCGCCCAGCCAGGTGGTCCTCCAGGGGGAGGAGGAGATATACCGCCTCATCGACCGCATCATCGGTCCCCTCGGCCTGCACGTCGACGAGGCCTCCCCCTACGTGGACGCGCGACTTCCCGACGGCTCACGGGTCAACGTCATCCTACCCCCGCTTTCCCTTCTGGGCCCGGTGATCACCATCCGCAAGTTCCGATCCCAGCCCTTCACCCTCCAGGAACTGGTGGAAGGGGGGACCATGAAAGCCGCCGAAGCCTCCTTCCTGGCTTCAGCGGTCAGGGACAGGATGAACGTGGTGATATCCGGGGGTGCCGGAAGCGGAAAGACGACCCTGCTCAACGCCCTATCCGCCCACATTCATCCGGGGGAACGCATCATAACCCTGGAGGACGCGGCGGAACTAAGGCTGCAGCAGCCTCACGTCGTCCCCCTGGAAACCCGTCCCCCCAACCTGGAGGGGAAAGGCGAGGTGACCCTCCGCGACCTCCTGCGCAACGCCCTCCGCATGCGGCCCGACCGCATCATCATAGGCGAGGTGCGGGGGCCGGAGGCGTTGGACCTGCTGCAAGCCCTGAACACCGGCCACCGGGGCTCCATGACCACCGTCCACGCCAATTCCCCTCTGGACGCCCTTTCCCGCCTGGAAACCATGGCCCTCACCGCCGGGGTGGGCCTTCCGGCCGATGCGCTACGCCGCCAGATAGAACGAGCGGTTGACGTGGTGGTGCACATGGAGAGGGACTCCGAGGGCCACAGGCGGGTGGGGGAGATAGCGGTCATGGAGAGGGAGGAAGGAGGGGGAGGCAAACTGCGGAGCCTTAGATTGGAGGGGCGGTCCGGACCAGGGGACGCGTGCGGGATACGCCATCTCGCCGTTTCCGGCTCCCCGATTCCGGCGGAACGTAGGCGGGAGGGGGTGAGAGCGGTCGCTACCGGACCGCATTACCCATGATGTGGGCCTCCGTTCTCCTCTTGGCATGCAGCGCATTCCTCTTCCGGACCTACCTGGTCGCGGAGAGGCGAAGCCGTTCCTCCTCCCTGCTGGAGACAGGAAGCGGAAAACGCGCCCCGGAAAGGGGCGGCCGGGAAGGACTGCGTGGGGCCGCGCGCAGGTTTTTCTCGGCGGGGAGGAGAAAGCGCTATCTCGTCTTCGCCGCCTGCGTCTTGGTCCTGGCACTCACGCGAAACCCGCTTCTCTGCCTCCTCCCGCCCCTTGCCCTGCCTGCCGCCACGAGGTTCCTCAGGGAATACCGCGGGAGAAGAGAGGAGCTGAGAAAAGAAGAGCAGGTGCTGGAATTCATCGATTCACTTACCCAATCGCTTCGCTCCGGCCTCTCCCTGCAGCAATCCCTCCAGGTCTGCCTCGATGACGTGGGGCGGGAACTTGGAGCGGAGCTGGAGGAGTTGGTCCGGGAGATACGCACCGGAAGCGGGCTGGAGGAGTCCCTGCTCCACGCCTCCGAGCGAACCCGTTCGCCTTCCATGCGCTACACCCTTTCCGTCCTCGGGCTCCTACACGGCCGAGGCGGCGACCTTCCCCGAGTGCTGGACAGGTTGCGGGATAGGGTTTACGAGGCATTGGAGGCGCGGCGCGAATTGAGGATGTTGACCTCCCAGAGCAGGGTATCGGGTTACCTGGTCTCCGCCCTTCCCCTGGCCTTTCTCTCCATCCAGGCCGCTTTGAGCCCTTCCTCCCTCAAGCCCATTTTCACCACGCCGGCGGGCAACCTGATGGCGCTGGTGGCCCTGTCCCTGAACGGAGCCGCCTTCCTGTTGATAAGACGGATGACCGAGGGGGTGTAGGGGGTTGGAGGCACTCATCTCCCTGCTGGTCGCCTTCGCCGCCTTCTGCCTCGTGCGCTACCTGGCCGGGAAAGGCGACCGTCGCGAGATGGCCCTGAAGCTCGTGGGATCCGAGGGTCTATCCCGTCCGGCGAAGAATGCGGGTAGTTCCCTTTATTCCATATTCTGGAATGGAGTGGATTCACTGGGAAGGCCCTTCTCCCGTCCGACGCGGAAGGAGGAGGACCTCATCCGCGAGGCGGGCCTGGATTGGAACGCCCTCCGGTACTCGGGAGTGAGGAGGCTCTGCGGAGCGTTGGTATGCCTCGCCCTGCTCCCCCTGGGGATCCCGGCGTTGCCCGTCCTCCCCCTGGCCTTCATCGCGGGTACCAGGATACCACCATTCTGGCTCAAGCGCAGGCGTCTCCGCGCCCTGGAGGGCTTGAGCGCGGACCTCCCCGAGGTGGTCGACCTGGTGGCCGTGCTCTGTTTCGCTGGGGAGAGCCTGCAGCGGTCCCTCCAGCACTCCATATCCGCCGCCCAACACCTCCAGACCCGGCGCGTACTGGAGGAAATAGCGGAGGGCCTTCGGCTGGGAGAGGGCGTGGCGGAGGCCATGAGGCGCGTGGTTGACCATCCCTGCCGGGAATTGCGGCGTTTCGCCCGCACCCTCACGCGGGCCGAGGAGAGCGGGGCCCCGGTCTCGGAGCTCCTCTCCCAACTGGCAACCGAGATGCGTTCCGCGCGGAGGGAGAGGAACCGGGCCCGAGCCGCACGCATCTCCGTCATGGTCCTATTTCCCCTGGTCTTCATGATCCTTCCCAGCTTCCTCCTCCTCACCGTGGGAAGCATGATCATGGGCCGATCACTTTGAGGCTGCGGCGGAATGTAATGCCCTCGGCGGAACTTGCGTGGCAAGACCACGCCCGCCCGAAGACGGCCGGCCGGACGAGCTAACCGGCGAGGTGATCGAGGAGGTTGGGCGCCACAGCGGGTGAAGACCGGAAAACGGTCCGCCCGCCTCTTCGGCCGATGGGGGCGCTTGAAAGGTATACCGCCAATGGCGGCGGAAGGGAGGTGATGGCGATGCCGGATATTGCCTAGATGCGCCTTGGACCATTTTCCAGGCGGACGGAGGCGAGGACATCGAGGTGAAGGAGGTGAACATGTTGCGCCATACGCGAGATCTTTGGGTTGACCAGTCCGCCCAGGCCACTGCCGAATACGCCCTGGTCATCCTGGGCGCGGCGGCCATCGCCGGGGCGCTTATCGCCTGGGCGGGGGGTACGGACGTGATCAAGAATTTCTTCAACAAGATCTTCCATCAACTGATGAGCGGCCTGGGCTGATCGAATGGACGAGGGCCGCTTTCCGTCCATTCTTTCGCCGTATCGGGTACAGGAGCGAGCCATGGTCACGGGACCGGTGAAAGCTTTTCTTGTCTGGGTCTTGGCGATCTCCGCCGCTTACCACGACCTGCGTTGGAGAAAGGTGCCCAATCGCCTGATCCTGGCGGGTTTGATCTGTGGCGTAGCCGTGGGCGCCCTGGGAGGGTTCCCGGATCTCCTTCGGGGCATCGAGGGTATTCTCCTGGGCATGGCCCTACTGCTCCCCTTTTTCCTGCTGGGTGGCGTGGGGGGTGGAGACGTCAAATCGCTGGCGGTTATCGGGCTGTTCACCGGTCCCTCCCTTCTCCTCGCTTCCTTTTTCTGGGGGGCCTGCGCCGGGGGCGGCCTGGCCTTGCTCTCGCTTGCGGCCCGGCGAATGGCTCCTTCAACCCACCGCGCAACGGGAACCGAAAGTCCCACGCCAACGACGCTACCCTACGCCGCCATCTTGTTCCTCTCCGCCGCTGTCATGTTGACCCGTAACGTGCTGTGAAACGATCGATGCGTCCCGGGCCCCGAGGCCTCGGTGAAGGTCACTTCCACCACCCTCCCATCTGAACAACCGCTGCCGGCCCCTGGCGCACCGGGGAGAATGGTGGTCCAAGGGAACGAGCCTATGGCTGAGGCATCGACCCCCGACGCACCGGGGGGACATAAATGATGGAACCTTTGGTGTTGTTGGCGTTGTCATCGACCCCCGACGCACCGGGGGGTATCCTTTCCTCCCAAGTCGGTCACACCTCGGGGCTATAATTACCCCATGCCCGGCAGTAATGAAGGTTCAGCGTGCGAGGAACGGTTCGTGGACGTGGTCATTGACGCCCCCGCCAGGGAGCTAGACCGCCCCTTCACCTACCGGGTACCGCCCCGCCTCGCCTCCAAGGTGGAAACGGGAAGCCTGGTGGTGGTGCCCCTGCAGAACCGGCTCCAGGTGGGATATGTGCTCGGTTTCCGCGACCGCCCCGATATCCCCAACATCCGGGACCTGCAGGCCGTGGTGGACGAGCCGCCGGCCTTCGACGCCTCCATGCTCGAGCTCTGCTCCTGGATCTCCGAGCGTTACCTCAGCACCCTCTCCCAGGCTCTGCGCCTGGCCATCCCCCCCGGGCGGGCGCGCAAGGTGGTGGAGACGGTGGAACTCGCGATAGACCCCGGGGAAGCGACGAAAGCCGTCCCCGAGCGTTCCGGGAGGAAGAGGGAGATCATCAGGGTCCTTGCCAAGGCCGAGGGGCCGTTGCCCATTTCCGAGCTGCGCAAGGCGATGGGAGGGCGGCTACCTTCCGTCCTCCTGAGGGAGCTGGAAAACGCAGGGGTCATCGAACGCAGCTACGTCCTTCCCAGGCCCAAGGCCTCCCGGGTGAGGGTCAGGATGGCGGAGATCACCGACGCAGGCGTCGAGGCCTTGAACGACGAGGAAAAGGCACCCCGGGCATCGGCAAGGCGCCGCCTCCTCCAGGCCCTCTTGGAAAACGGGGGGAGGATGGGCGCCGCCCAACTGCAGAAGGTCAGCCGGACCTCCTCGTCGGTGCTTCGCGGATGCGCGGAGGCGGGTTGGATTAGCCTCCGTTTCGAGGAACACCTTCGCGACCCCTACGCGGAACGTTACTTCCCCGCCGCCGAGAAACACGCCCTCGACGTCCACCAGGAAGAAGCGCTGAAAAACATAATCGCCGCCCTGGAAAGGGGAGGCGGCGTGTTCCTCCTCCGGGGGGTGACCGGGAGCGGGAAGACCGAGGTCTACCTTCAGGCCATAGAACACGTCCTCAAGACCGGCAGAACCGCCCTGGTCCTGGTACCCGAGATAGCCCTCACCCCCCAGATGGTGCAGCGTTTCAAGGGACGCCTGGGTGAGGAGGTGGCCGTTCTCCACTCCCGCCTGGGGCTTGGGGAGCGATACGACCAGTGGAGGGGCATCCAGGAGGGGAAGTACCGGGTGGTCATAGGAGCCCGCTCCGCCCTTTTCGCCCCCCTGCGTGACCTCGGCCTCATCGTCATCGACGAGGAGCACGAGGCCACCTACAAGGAAGGCTCCCCTCCCCGCTACCACGCCCGGGAAGTGGCCAGGAAAAGGGCTGAGCTCAGCGGCGCCGTACTGGTGCTGGGAAGCGCCACCCCCAGCCTGGAGAGCCATCATGCCTCCCGGACGGGGGAATGCTCCCCGCTCTTCCTGCCTCACCGCGTGGACGGAAGGCCCCTCCCCCGCATGGAACTGGTGGACATGCGCGAGTTAAGCGCGCGGGGGGAAAGGACCATCCTCTCTCCCAGGCTCCTCAACGCCCTTGGCCGCCTGTACAAGAGCGGCGAACAGGCCATCCTCTTCCTTAACCGGCGCGGCTTCGCCAGGTTCCTGCAGTGCCACGGATGCGGGTACATCTTCCGGTGCCGCGACTGCTCGGTCAGCCTTTGCTACCATTCCCGGGGATCCTACCTGCTCTGTCACCATTGCAATTGGTCCCTGCACCCACCTTTTATCTGCCCCCAGTGCGGGAACGAGGTGCACCGTTACGCCGGGGTGGGTACGGAAAGGGTGGAGGAGGAGCTTCGGAGGCTGCTCCCGGTCTTGAAATGCCTGCGCATGGACGCGGACACCACCTCCCGCAAGAACGCTCATTGGGAAATATTGGAAACTTTCCGCCGGGGCGAGGCCCAGGTGCTCCTGGGCACCCAGATGATAGCCAAGGGCCTGGACATACCCAGCGTGACCCTGGTGGGGATCATCAACGCCGACACCTCACTGGCTTTCCCCGACTTCCGGGCCGGAGAGAGGACCTACCAACTCCTCACCCAGGTAAGCGGCAGGGCGGGAAGGGGCGACCTGCCCGGCAGGGTTATCGTCCAGACATATTGCCCCGAACATTACGCCATACGGGCGGCGTTGCGCGGCGACCCGGATGATTTCTACCAAAGGGAGCTCGAATACAGGCGCGAGGCCTTATACCCGCCCTTCTGCCGGCTGGTGAACCTGGTGGTCAGCGCCCCCGCGGAGGAACACGCCCGTGCTGCGGCCGAGGCCCTGGGCGCGGACCTCCGCTCCAGGACGTCGGGAGAACCGGCCGTGGTACTGGGACCCGCTCCCGCTCCCCTCTCCAGGCTCAAGGGAAGGTACCGTTTCCACCTCACCCTGAAGATCCTCGAGCAGGGGAGGGTGGGGGAAGGGTTGCGAGCCAGCGTCAGGTCCTTCGACCGCTGGCGCTCCTCCTTTTGCCGGGGAGAGGGCATCCCCCCGGAAGACGTCTCCTTGGCCGTGGACGTGGATCCGGTCACCATGCTCTGAAACGATGACCGCTCGGGCTAAAAGTGTTAATATTACCGCGTTCCCTGTTCGGTTCGGTTGAGGGGGAGTCATGTATTCCTTGCTCCTTCCGTTTTACCGGAGGGTTTTATTCGCGCCCTCCTACGTGGAATGGTTGAGCGGCATCCCGGTATGGCTGCGTACCCTCCTCATCTCCATGGTCCCCTTTATCGAGCTGCGTGGCTCGATCCCCGCCGCCAGCTACTGGAAGGCCGACCTATGGACCACTTTCCTCTGGGCCGTCGTGGGCAACATGATACCCATACCCTTCATCCTCCTCCTCCTGGGCCCCATCTCCGACTGGCTCCGTCGGCGCTCCCGGGCCATGGACCGCTTCTTCTCCTGGCTCTTCTCCCGCACGCGGAGGAAACACAGCCGTTCCTTCGAGCGTTGGCGCGACCTGGCCCTCTGTTTCTTCGTGGCCATCCCCCTTCCGGGCACCGGCGCCTGGTCGGGGGCGCTGGCCGCCTTCGTCTTCGGGGTCCCCTTCCGGCGGGCCATGGTGGCCATCACCTGCGGGGTGCTCATCGCCGGCGTGGTGGTTACCCTGGTCGTTTACTTCGTATCTTCCGTCCCCCTCTGGGTCACCCTCGTTTCCGCGGCGGCCATGGCCCTCCTCATCGCCTTCCTCTGGTTCGCGATGAGGCGGGAGAAGGAAGAAGCCCCGGGGGAAGAAGGTTAGAAAACCGCCCGGGCTGGGTAAGAAAAGTTATGGGAGCTTGCGTCGCTTTCCAGGTACACGTTTTCTGGGAGGAGGGATATGCCATGGCCGAGCGTAAGATGAGCCGCAGTGAGGCGGGCCGCAAGGGGGGCCAGACCACGCTGAAGAAATACGGCAAGGAGTTCTACCAGCAGATCGGCCGGAAGGGTGGCCGCAAGGGGGGCCAGACCACCAAGGAAAGGTATGGCACCAAATTCTTCCAGGAAATCGGGCGCAAGGGAGGCCTGAAATAGCCACCGCCCGCCCCCATCCCCGCCGGGCAGCGTCTCCGGATGCGCCCTCCCTGGTATAATCGAAGCGAACCTGCGCTCTCCATCCGCCGGTCCATGGGAAAGCGGGTCGTTCCCGCGAGAGGAGGTTGCCTTGCTCAGTAGCGTGGACGTCCACAATCACCTGCAGAACGCCAACATTCCCCACGAGCTCAGGCGCATCCCTGAACCGGCCCGCACCGCCCAGAGGGCGGCGGCCGTGCTCGGACTGCAACCCCACCAGATAATCAAGTCCGTACTCTTTTATGCCGACGGCCGCCCCATAATGGTCATGATCCCCGGGGACCGCACGGTGGACTACGGTAAGTTGAAAAAGGAGCTCAAGGCCTCCCGGCTCCGCATGTTAAGCGCCGACGAGGTCCGCCAGGTCACCGGGTACCTCATCGGCTGCACGCCTCCCGTGGCCCTGAAGACGGAGCTGCCCAGGTACATCGACCTCCAGGCCCTGCGCGAGGACGTGGTCTACACCGGGGGCGGAGAGCCGGAGATGATCCTCAAAATAAGGTCCTACGACCTGGTCCGCGCCACGGATGCCGAGATCGTCGACGTGGTGCGCTGACCGCCGGAGGTTCACCCTTGCCAGCGCCGGAATTCCTCTTCGCGGTCCTCCTGGGTTTCGCCTCCGGCTTCACCAGCGGGGCCTTCGGCATCGGGGGAGCCGTGATTACCACCCCCGCCATACGCCTGCTGCTCATGCGCTCCTCGGATATCGCCCTCGGCACCCCGCTTCCCATCGTCTTCCCCTCCGCCCTGGTGGGCGGTTTCAACTACTGGAAAGCCGGCAAGGTCATCCCCCGCGTGGTGCTCTACTCCTCCCTTTTCGGCTGCCTGGGAACGGTCATCGGCTCCTCGGTCACCTCCCTACTGGACACCAGATACATCATGATCATCACCTCCCTGCTCCTCATCTACCTGGCCTACCGCACCTACGCCTCGTCCGCGAGAGAGCGACCCCACGCAGAGAGGGCGGGCCAACACGCGGGGGGGCATCCGGTTTCCCTCCTGGCCCTCATCGGTTTCTCGGCCGGGTTCTTCTCCGGATTCCTCGGGCTGGGGGGCGGCGTGATCCTGGTGCCCGGCTTCTACTTCCTTCTCCACATGGACCTCAAGGAATGCCTGGGGAATTCCCTGGTGGTCATAGCCTTCCTGGCCCTTCCCGGAAGCGTGGTCCATTCATTCCTGGGCCACGTGGAGTGGCCAGTGGTACTGGCCATGACGCTGGGGGTGATGCCCGGGTCATACATCGGGTCCTACTTCACCATCCGGGCCAGAAACCGTCGCGTGCAGGTCCTCTTCGCCCTGCTCCTCCTGGCCATCGGTATAATATTTCTGTTCAAGGAGGTAAAAGGTCTGGTCTAAGCTCCGCGCGGGGAAGAGGAAATGGCTATCTTGCAGGACAAGGCGGAAACCTCGGCCGGCCGGGAGGAGGTCCTCGCGGCCGCACCCGCCGACTTCAAGGCCTTCTGGCCGGAGATAAGGAACAGCCTTATTTTCCGCAACCGTCGAGACTTCCGGGCCTTCATGAACGAAAACCACGGCCGGATATACTGTCTGCCCCGGCGCGACGCCTCCCTCCCCCCCTTCGTGCTGGTGGGGGACTGGAGGAGCCGCTCGGAAACCCGGGCCCTATGGGTGGTGAGAGCCGAACCCCGGGACAAGGAGGCCCTGGTCCGGGGGGTCTCGGAGGCCTGCCTGGCGGAGGGAACGCAACGCCTGGTGACGCGTCCCCTATCCCACGGGGAAGCGGAAGAATACGCTTCCTGGGGTTTCCGGACCCTGTGCGGGGTGGTATTGCTCGAGAAAGCCCTGTGCGGGGTGCCCTTTCCCCGCGAGATCGAGGATATCCGGATCATCCATTTCCGCCACAAGTACCTGTACGAGGTCCTGAAAACGGACGAGGCGGCTTTCGAGGACTTCTGGAGGCTGGACCGCCGGACCCTGGAAAGGATATCGGAATCCTGCCTACGGAACGTCTTCCTGATCGCCAAGCACGGCAGCCGGGTATGCGGGTACGCCATCGGGGGGGCAAACGGAAGGTTGGGATACCTTCAGCGACTGGGCGTGCATCCCGAATTTCAGGGTCGGGGCCTGGGGGAATCCCTGGCCGGCCGCCTGTTGCGCTCCCTCCAGGTCATGGGAGCCGCCCTGGTCTCGGTGAACACTCAGGAGGACAACTTCTCCGCCCTTTCCCTCTACCACAAACTCGGCTTCCGGGAAACGGGGGAAAAGAGGTTCATCCTCCAGATAACCTCCCGGGAGTTGCCGGGGTGCGCAAGATGAAGAGGCATCCTGGATCGCTCATCACCGTGCTCTCGGCGGCCCTCCTATGCATCTCGTTCGCCAACCCCATCCCCATCCCCGCCTCGCCGCCAAGGGCCGCGGCCCAGGAAGCGGAGGCATCGGTCCTGGCCAACCCGAGCTCCTTCTATTACCTGCCCGGCGAGACGATCCTCCTCCAGGTGGACCTGCGCATTCCTGAGAACATGCTCCCGGGGGATTTCAGCCTCCAGATACTCCTCTACTCGCCGGCCGTGACCCGGTCCTACCTGGAATCGTTCCGCAACGGAACGGAGACCCATCCCCTCCTCACCCGCAAGCTGACGTCCTTCACCCCTGGCGAGGCCCAAAGCACCATGTCCTTTGCGCTGGATCCTTCCGCCCTGGGACTGGCGCCCGGTATACACCCCTACGAAATAAGGCTCTCGCGGGAAGGGGAGGTGGTGGGAAAGGATAGGAATTTCCTGGTGATCATGAGGCCGGAGACCGGCTACCCCCTCAACCTGTCCCTGCTCTGGACCCTGGACTTTTTCCCCGCCACCGATGCCCGAGGAAACCCGCTGGACGGGGGGCTGGCGGCGGCCTGTTCACCCACCGAGCCCGGCTTCCTGTACTCCTTGCTCGACACCCTCGGGGAAAGACCCGCCATGGCCAGCAGCCTCGTGGTTCCGGTCTTTATCTACCAGGAACTGGTAAAACTCTCCCAAGGGCCTTCCAACGGCGACGCGGCGGCGGTAAGGGGAGCCCAGGAGATACTGGCCAAGCTCTCCAGGCTGGTGGGTGAAGGCCGTGTAGACCTCCTCAACACCAGTTACTCCTTCTGCGACCTCGGCCTCTTCGAGCTCCCGGAGTGGTCCGAAGAGGTGGAAGACCAGGTAAGGATGGGCCTCGAAGGTACCGGCGTCTCCAAGTCCATGGGGACCGGTTTCGTCAACCCCTCCTTCCGCCTCACCGACTTCTCCATGCAGAGGATGGTGGATAGCGGGATGGATTACACCGTGATCTCGCAGGAAGTCCTCAAGTACAGCGCGGCGGGAAGAAAGCTTCTCCAGGGGACCACTATTTCCCAGCCCGTGCGTTTGGTCAATTCCAAGGGAAGCCTCATCAAGGGCTTCGTGCTGGACGAGGCCATCTACGCCTACCTGGAAGGGCCGGCTGTAGGAGACCCCCGCCACATGGTCCAGAACATCATCGCGGAGCTGGCCGTATTGCAGAGGGAGAAGCCCTATGCCATAAGGTCTTGCGTGCTGGCCTTCCCCCCTGATTTCCTGCCCGGCAAGGAATTCCTGGAAACCCTTTACGACGCCCTCCAGAGCTGCCCCTGGACGCAGGTGCGGCGCCTGGAAGACCTGAGCCGCGACCAGTTTCCCCTGGAAGGGGTGGCCGTCCAGGTGCCGGAGTCCACGGAGCAAGCCTCGGATTACCCCGCGAAGCTGGCCCCCCTGCGCGACCAGGCCATCTCCTTCTCCGCCGCCGTTTTACCCGCTGACCATCCCCTGCACGGCGAGCTGGTCAGGCTGGTACTCCTGGGCATGAACCACCGTTTCTCCGATGACAGCGACCAGAACGCCACCCGCAGCTTTCTCAACAGCCTGCGCGATTACCTGGACGGGTGGACCTCCCGCATAAGCATAGGGCGCAAGCGCTCCGTGACCCTCTCCGGCACCACCGGCAACCTCAGCGTGGACGTACTGAGCGAGCTGGATTTCCCCATCCGGGCCACCCTCAGGCTGGAAAACCCCAACCTGGTCTTCCCCGAAGGCAACGTCATCGAGGTCCAGGTGGAGCCCAGGGAGAACCGCTTCGTCCTCCCCATCGGCACCCACCGCCGGGGCTCCTTCCTGGTGGATATCGAGCTGGAGACCAACGGCCTGGTGCTCGACAGCACGACCATCACCGTGAACACCTCCATCATCAATACCCTGGCCATCATCCTCCTGGCCTGCCTCGCGGGCATCGTGGCCCTGGGGATGTTCCTGCGCCGGGTATGGCGCAACACGGCGGGCGGCAGGCACGTGCGCAAGGCAGGCGGGAAAATGGACGGCGTGTAGCGTGAAGGCACGGGAGCCGGGGCTCGAAGGGTAAGGAAGGGAAAATATGGAAGATGATTCCCTGTACCTCTCGCGGGACGAACCCCAAGCCTTTGCCCGTAACGCCGGCATCATGGCCCTTGGAACGCTGCTCAGCCGCGTGACCGGTTTCCTCCGATACGCGTCCCTGGCTTACGTCCTGGGCCTCACCCTGCAGTATGGAAGGACCAACCTTCCCAGCACTTACAACCTGGCCAACTCCCTCCCCAACATGATCTTCGACCTGGTGATGGGGGGGATAATCGCCTCCCTCTTCATCCCCGTGTTCGTGGAATACCTCAGCACCCGGTCCAGGGAAGAAGCCTGGTACGTGGCCAGCGCGGTCACCAACCTTTCGCTGATAATCCTGGGGGTGGTGACCGTGGCGGGAATCGTGGCCAGCCCGCTCATCATCCGCCTCATGACCGTCTTCGGTTCCTATTCCACGGGGGACGTCACCACCCAGGTGGTAAGGGACCAGGCGGCCTTCTTCCTGCGTTTCTTCCTCCCCCAGATCATCTTCTACGGCCTGAGCGCCATCATCGGGGGCCTCCTAAACGCCCACCGCCACTTCACGGCCCCGGCCTTCGCCCCCATAGCCAATAACCTGGTGGTCATAGGGACGGTGATCCTCTTCAACTTCCTCCCGGGTCCCAGGGACAACCAGCTCCACCTGGTGGTGCTGGGGCTGGGGACCACCCTTGGCGTGGCGGCCCAGGCCCTGGTACAGCTCCCCGTGCTTTTCCGCATCGGGATCCGCTACACTCCCACCCTCGACGTCAGGCATCCGGCCATCCGCAAGATAGGCCGCCTCGCCGTCCCCCTCCTGGGTTACATCCTGCTCTGGCAGGTGGGGACCTGGTTCGTCTTCGCCCTGGCCATCAAGGTGGACGGCGGCGTGCCCTCCTACCAGTACGCCCAGCTCTTCTTCCAACTGCCCTACGGGGTATTCGCCGTCTCCATAATCACGGCCATCTTCCCGGCCATGAGCGAACACCACGCCCTGCGCCGCCTTCCCCGGTTCAAGGAGACGGTCAACCAGGGGCTTCGCGCCACCCTGGCGGTGATCGTCCCCTGCGCGGTGGCCTATCTCATGCTCAACAAGCCCATAATCCGCTTCCTCCTCCAGCACGGCTTTTTCAAGGCCGGAGATACCGAGCTCCTCTCCGGCGTGCTCTTCTTTTTCGCCCTCGGGCTGGTACCATATTCCGTCGACATGCTGCTCACCAAGACCTTCTACTCGCTCCAGGACACCCGCACCCCCATGGTCATCAACTGCTTCGTGGTGGCCGTCAACATCGTCGCCAACCTTGTCTTTTTCCGCTGGCTGGGGGTGAAGGGCCTGGCACTCGGCTTCACCACGGCATACATATTCTCCATGCTCATGGACGGAACCGTGCTGCGCCTCCGCCTGGGAAGGATGGGGGGGAGAAAACTCCTGGCCACGCTGACCAAGGCGCTGGCGTCGGGCGGAGCGATGGCCCTGGTGGTCTTCGCCACCCAGCACCTCGTGGAGGAGTTCCATCCCCACGCGGGACTTTTCAGGGATCTCCTGCTCATGGTCCTTCCCATGGCCAACGGGCTGGCAGCCTACTTCTTCGTGGCCAAAGCCTTGGGCATGGAGGAGCTGGGTTTCATGGTGCGGATGGCCAGGCGCCTCCTGGCAAGACCGCGGGGGAGAAGGCGGACCAGTTGAGCGTGGCTCAGGTCCCCGGAAGTCCCCCAGTCCTCCTCCCGCTTTCGAGATCGCGGGCCACGCGCCAAACCGGCGGGGAACGAGAGGCCCCGCCGTTGCTCGATTTCCCGGCCAGGAAGCGATGGGAAAGGGCCGTGCCCTGAGCCCCCGGGAAAGCGGGGCGGAAAGGGCGGGGCGGGCCCGGGCTACGGGACCCCCGATGCAGGGGCTGGACAGGAGGTGTCGGATGGGGGATCTCGCCGCCCGCCTAAAGGAAAAGCGGTGCCCCGGTCGAAGAAATCGGTAAAAGGGACCGTCCGGGGGAACCCCTGGGTAAAGGGAGCGGCATGAGCATGAGGTTGCCTGGAAATCTGGAAATGTCCGGCAAAAAAGTGCGCAGCGCTTTCTCCCCTCAGCAAGGCCAGGTATGGACTTACGTCCTCAACATCTTCCTGGTGGCCTTAATAATCGGGGTCATCATCTCCCAGTGCGGGCCGATTGTCGCCAACCACATCGCCACGCGGGGTACAGCCAACGACGCCGCCGAGCTGGCCGCCAACACCTATACCAGCAAGCGTGGAAACATGGAGCAGATCCGGCTCGAGGTTGTCAAGTTCCTGGACGAGAGGGAAGCTCGCTTGGACGGCGACATCACCCTGGAATACGACCAGACGGGAAGGCCGGTGAAGATAGTGGTTCCCGTGCGCAAGATCGTAAACACCTTCTTCTTCCAGCACGTGGGATACCTTTCTCCGTATACCGAGGCCAAGGCGGTGGGAGAACACGACCTTCTCTGAAGACGATCCCCTGAGGCTCCCCGGTGAAAGACCCTTCCTGCATCACCGCCGCGCACGACACCCTCGACCTGTCCATCGCGGCCAGGATGGGTATATGGCATTATTTTCCATATAACTATTCCACGTGCGGCGACCCGGGAATCCAAGGGTTCGGGGATGACCCCCGGCCACCACCGGTCCACACCACGCTGGAAAAGATAGCCTGCCCGGGGCGTGAGGGCCCGCAGGGAACCAAAACCAGGGGCGATCTTGACCCACTCCCGGGAAACACGGCATGGGCCGCGCGGGATAAGGGAGGGCCCTCGGACGCAGCCCAGAGTCCTCGGCCCCCGGTGCTCAGAAGGAAGGCCGCAGCTCCTCCCGGCTGCCCTGTGGCGCTTCCGCCGGACGGGACACCTCCGCCGGGCGGATGAGGACGATGTGGTTACGGTTGACGTCGATGAAGTCGGTGCGGAAGAGGAGCTCCCCGGTGTTCAAGTTGTAAACTTCCACGTCCGTGAGGGCGAAAAAGGATTGCGTCTCCCTGGACTGCATGATGTCCGTCAACCTGGCTCCGGCGAAGATGTGCAAATCCGCCAGGATGCGATGGGAATTGGTGTAGATTTCCACTCGGAGCTTTTCCTTCCTTGCGTGCATGTCGGACCTCCTGGTCGCGATCGACGAGGACGACGCCAGACTAGAACAATATACAACAAAAGCCGCGCTTTTACCTTTTCCCAGCCGCTCCCCTCCCTTTAGCCGCCACCCCCGGGGATGGGACGACCTTCGGGCCACCACCCGGCGATTTTAAAAAGGCCACCCCAAGGTGCCCGCAGCCGGAACTACGGGCCCTCCTCCCGCCAACAAGCGGTGCAGCCCATAGGACGCTCCGAGCTCCAGGGCGAGGAGAAACAAGGCCGTGAGCGTGCGGGCCTTGATCTGTTTATTACCCCTCCCGGGCTTGAGGAGACATACCAGCAGGAGGTCCAGGGACCAGATGGCCCCCAGGATGGAGACCACGAGCCCCAGCTGGGCCAGGCGGAAAAGAGGGGCCGGCCTCAGCAGGTAGAGTACCGAGGCGGCCAGCAAGACTGCCGAAGCGGAGAGAAAATCGCTTGGCTTGCCCATTACCCGTCGGGAGACATCCCCTCCCCACACCTCACGGTTCACGAGGGCGGCCAGCGGAACGGCCAGGCCCGCACCCCCCGCCGCGCCACTGAGAAAGCGCAGGAGGTTGGTCGATTCCCTCCATCCCAGGTAACCGGTCAGGCCCTCCCAGGCTAGAAAGAGGACGCCGGCTATGCAGAGCAGGCCAACGACGGGAGGAGGCATCCCGGCCCTCTTCTCACCTCGAAGAAAAGACAAGGCCAGGAGGAGGCCGAAGAAGGAAACGAAGAGACCCGTGTCGCGGGCGCACACGAAAAGGGGGCGTCCCCCGAAAAGGAGCAGGCGGTCCATCCGTTGATGGCAGATGGCGAAGCCCAGCTCCCACAGGCAGCGGTCCCAGACGCCCATCCGGCCTCCTTCACTGCGCCTCGCGAGAGGGATAACCATCCCGCGAGCCGAACGAGGCCACCAGCTCCTCCTCCAGCTCGCGCCAGGGAGCGGTGAAGAAACGATGGAAGGGGAGTGGCAGAATATGGTAATCCATGCCCGCCACGAGGTGGGAGAGATCCGCCGAGTTGTAGGTATTGACGAACAACAAGGGCTTCCCCCCGCAAATCCCTCCCAGCCTCAGAGCTGCTGCCAGCGCCTTTCCGGTGTAGGTTCCCTCCAGCTTCAGGCCCTCCAGCTCATAGGCCTCCCGCACCGCCTCCACGTCTTCCCGGGTAAGATGGGCATACCCCCTGCCCAACTGCTCGCCCACGAAAAGCAGGTCGGAAGGCCGGGCCCGCGGGACCCGCATGCGCGGGTCCATACCTTCCAGCAACCCCGCCACCCGGTTGGCCAGGCGCGCCCACAGGAAGGGGTTGCAGTAGGCGGATTCCACCACCCCCACCCCGGCCAGCCGCGAACCAAGCCCGGCCAGTTTCATGCCCACCCACAGTCCCGCCGCCGTACCGTGCGTGCCCATGGCCGTCACCACCAGTCCCGGTTCGGGAAGCAAACTCCGTCGCACCTGTTCCGCGATCTCCAGACCGGCGTTCACGTATCCCAGGCACCCCAATACCGAGGACCCCCCGGGGCCCAACCAGTAGACCTTTTCCCCCTTTACCAGGTGGTAAAGCCTCTCCTTGAGGTAAGCCAGGGGGACCAGGGGGATGGAGGAAGCCCAGCGGAAACGCACCCCGAAACGGGCGTCCAGGAGAAGGTTCCGGCACACGTACTCCGCGCAGGGTTGGTCGAAAAGGATAGCCACGGTCCTCAAACCCACCCTCCGGCCGTGCACCGCCGTGGCCAGCACGTGGTTGGACCCCGCCGCCCCCATGGTCATGACCGTCCGGCATCCGCGTCGCAGGGCGTCGGCCAGGGTGAACTCCAGCTTGCGGACCTTGTTTCCCCCGTAATGGGGCGAGCTCAGATCGTCCCTCTTGACATAGAGGGGCGGGAGCCCATGTCGTCTCTCCAGGGAGGAAAGCCTCTCCACCGGCGTGGGCCAGACGCCCAGCGACACCCGGGGAAGGTAAGCGCTCAACATGGGAAAGGCCCTGAAGAGGGGGTATTCCTCGGTCATCCCTCTCACCTCCTCGGAAGCGACCGCAGGTCCCGGCCGTAGAGATACGCTGCCAACGCCCCCACCGCCAGGAAGAAGAAACCGCCACCCAGAAGGGAAGGCGAGTAATCCCACCCCACCCCCGGGGCCAAGCAGTATAGGAAACACCACAGGCCGAGAGGGATATAGAGGGCGGCGATGACCAGGTAGAGGTGGCGACGCCGGCGGTATAGTACCCAGGGAAGGGCGACGGTAAGGGACATGACCAGGAGGAGGACCGTGAACCAGGCTACCCTCCCGGTACCCACCAGGTACAGGGCGCAGAGGGAAAGCCCGGCAGCGGCTACCGCTCCCGGCCCTCCACGGCACAGGAAACGGAACCACTTCCCGAAGATTCTGTCTTCGGCTCCCGGAGACCGCTGGGGATAGTGACACCGGGCGCACAAGAACCTCCCGCCCGGACGGGGATAGGGTGTCCAGCGGCCGCATCCCGGGCATGCGTCGGTAGGGTCATGACCGGGCCTCCCCGGGGCAGCCCCCGGCAACCCGGCATCGTCGCGCGCAGACCTCATTTCAAAGGCTCCCTCCCATTCGGGCTTAAAATCCCCGCACGCCAGCCGGCGCCCCAACCCGACTCAACAACTCCCGAAAGACCTCGCCATGTGAATCGAACTCCACCTCGATGGCCTGGTTGGGACAGAGCAGGGAGCACCGCCCGCAGCCCTTGCATTTCCATGTATCGATGAAGGCCCTGCCATCGCGGAGCTCCACCGCCCCCACGAAACAGGCTTCCGCGCAGGTGCCGCAACCCGCGCAGTTCTCCCCCACTCTCACCCGTACCGATTCCAGTTTCCGTATGGCGCTTTTGAACTCCGGGGCGGCGCCCCTGATGCCCGTGCGTACCAGACAGCAACAATCGCAGCAGAAACAGACCACCAGGAAGCGCCTGAAATTGCGCAGGACCCCGAGGCTGGTGGCATCGAACCATATCCGCCCGACCATCGCCGGGAGCCCGGCCCGCGCCGCCTTCTCCAGGTGGTTCAGGCATTCCTCCACCGATGCACGGTGACCCAAGGAGGGATGCAAGTGCGCAGCGGCCTCCCCGAGGAAGATGCACCCCAAGTCCCGGGGATATCTCTGGCAGCCCTCCCGGTTCCGGCAGATGCACCCGTCGTGGATGAAGCGATGTGAGGAAGCCCGGATGAGTTCGGCGAGGGCCTGTCGGGGAAGGACCGTGCCCTCGGGGGGAGGTATGTCCTCGGCCACGGGAAGGAAGGTGACCTGGAATACCCTCTCGTCGACCAGGGGAGCGAACAGCTGCCTGAAGGGCGGGTACGGGCTCAGCTTTTTGACCAGGTGGGTGAAGGGCCACAGGGATAGAAATCCCTTCACCACCCATTTGGGATAACCCACGGCTTTCCTCCCCTTTCCGCCTCCATCTTCTCCTGGCGCCTTTCCAACATTATCGGCTTCCCACCGACGGGCGGGCAACCGGGGGGAGGAGAAAACGGGACGTCAGCCGCGTGACCGCACTCGAACAGGGACCAGAAGCCCTCTCCCCATACTTCTTTCTTGAACCTGAACGGTCACCCCGGAACCCCGACGAGCCGTGGCGGAAGATGGACGCGGAACCGGAGGGTGGAGCGGCATTTTCAAAAGATGGCTTGGGGATCAGGCGAAAGGCGGAAAACCGCTTCCGGGGCCCAAGGGGAGGCTCCCGGGGGTGGGGTGGGGAGCGTGGCTTGCCGTGCGCGAGGCCCGGATCTTCACGGGGTGCTCCAGGGTCCGGGAGGGGAAATGGCCCCCGGAGGGCTTGGGGGACGGGAGGGGATTCCTCCCCGGGGTGGGGTGGGGAGAAGGTGGGCATGCGGGCCTAGGACACGGCGGAGGATTCCTCCCCGGGGTGGGGTGGGGAGCGTGGCTTGCCGTGCGCGAGGCCCGGATCTTCACGGGGTGCTCCAGGGTCCGGGAGGGGAAATGGCCCCCGGAGGGTTATCAAGAGGGGTGTGTTTTCCTATAATAATGGATTGTCGGGGTGTGGCGCAGTTTGGTCAGCGCGCGGCGTTCGGGACGCCGAGGTCGGAGGTTCAAATCCTCTCACCCCGACCATTTATTATCCCTCACTGGCGCTTATCCACCCTCGCCCATCCGCTGAATACGGCGAACCCCATGGGTCGGCCGTTCATCATTCCCCGCTGCCGCTCCTTCACCTTCGCATCGCCGCTGAACCCGGAACCCCTGTATGCCAAAGCGTTCATTATCCCTCACTGGCGCTTATCCACCCTCGCCCATCCGCTGAATACGGCGAACCCCATGGGTCGGCCGTTCATCATTCCCCGCTGCCGCTCCTTCACCTTCGCATCGCCGCTGAACCCGGAACCCCTGTATGCCAAAGCGTTCATTATCCCTCACTGGCGCTTATCCACCCTCGCCCATCCGCTGAATACGGCGAACCCCATGGGTCGGCCGTTCATCATTCCCCGCTGCCGCTTTTCGTCGTGCCCATGAGCCGTTCCGTCCTCGAGCCGCCTCCCACGAACCCTCCCTTCCTCGAGCCTCCCGTGCAGGCCTCCGTTTCCGCACCTGCCCCTGGAGCGGAGCGTCCAGGCCGGGAACGCGGGCCCCGGGCCCAAATCCTTCTCACGGGTGTCGGCCCCGGCCGTAGTTTCGGATAAGGCGCTGGGATCCGGCCAGCTCCGCATAAATTACATATGCATGGCTTCCATGATCTCCCCCATGATCCCCGGAGCATGATGGTCAACGCATCCGGCTGCGGATCCTTGGCCGCCTGGCTCCCAGGGATGGCCTCGACGGGTCCGGGTAAGCGTTCTCGAAATCTGCGGGTCCTTGGCCGCCTGGCTCCCAGGCTGCCTTCCCGGAAAGTTTAATCCACCATCCCGGTTTTCGGGGTCAACATCCTCGGAATAGGCCTCGCCGCCGTGCGGTGTACGGGGGCGGCCCCGGGCTCGGGCGGATAACCCGGCCAACCTTGAATCCCGAGGGAAAGAAAGCCTGTTCATCCTCCCGTGACGCCATCCACGGGCCACGTCTCCCTCCGCTTATACGCGGGATTGGATCTCCTTATGCCCGGCGGGGCTGAACTTCCTTCAACCTTTCGGCATGAATATAATGGGAGCGTATTCGGCGGGAAACGAAATGGCGGCGGGAAGGAGTAGCCCGTTCTCATCGCCTTCCGAAAACGGCCTTCCCGTACCCATCCCCACCACGGGAGAGGGAGGAGGTAAAGATGACCACACCCCTGGACGGTATCCGCATCCTGGATCTTTCACAGCTCTACCCCGGCCCTCTGTGCACCATGATCCTCGCCGACCTCGGCGCGGAAGTCATCAAGGTGGAGCCCCCGGGCACGGGCGATCACGCCCGCGCCTTCCGTTTCCTCTTCAACCAGATCAACCGCAACAAGAAAAGCCTGGCCCTGAACCTCAAGCACCCCAAGGCCCAGGAGGCCTTCCGTCGCCTGGCGGCAACAGCGGACGTGGTGGTGGAGGGGTTCCGCCCCGGGACCACTTCCCGCCTGGGGGTGGACTATCAGACCCTGCGGGAGATCAACCCCCGTATCATCTACTGCTCCATAAGCGGCTTCGGGCAGGATGGGCCCTACCGCGACCGGCCCGGACACGACATCAATTACATGGCCATGGGGGGAGTGCTGGGGCTGACCAGGGACCGGGAGGGGAAACCGGTGGTCCTGGGTTTCGAGGTGGCGGACATCGTCTCCGCCCTCAACTCGGCCATCGGCATACTGGCGGCCTTGCAGGCGAGGGAGAGGACCGGCGAGGGGCAGATGGTGGACATTTCCATGCTGGACTGCGTGGTCTCCCTCCTCTCCAACAGCCTGGGGCCCTACCTGGAAACGGGAGAGCTTCCCACCATGAACCCGCTTCACGCCACACCCCACTACGGGATATTCGAGACCTCCGACGGGAAATACCTGGTAATCGGCATAGCCCACGAGGACTGGTTCTGGGATGAGCTCTGCGAGGTCCTGGGCATGGAGGATGCCAAGGGACTAAACGTGGCCCAAAGGATCGTGGAATGTGAACGCCTGCTTCCCCGGGTGCGGGAAGCGGTGCGCTCGCGGACCCTGGGGGAATGGTTGGAGCTGATGGCCGGGAAGGACATCCCCCACTGCGACCTCCCGGGCATCGCCGAGGCCCTCGATGACCCCCAGGTCCGCCACCGCCGCATGGTCATAGAGGTGGGCGAGGGAGAAAGGCGCATGCGCCAACTGGGAAGCCCGTACAAGCTCTCCTCCACTCCTCCCCGCTTCGAGCTTCCCCCTCCCAAGCTGGGGGAACACACCGAGGAGCTCCTGCTGGAAGCCGGATACTCCCGGGAGGAGATAAACTCGATGAGGGAAGAAAAGGCCGTATTGTGATCCCCCGAGGCCCGCGCCGCTGCCCCCGGCGAGGGTTCGAGCCACCCGCAATGCGAAGCCGGGTGGCGTTAAGAGACAACGACCCTAGGGGAACGTAGGGAAGGTCCGGGACCCGTACTCCCCCATGGCTGCCCCCGGCTGCCAGGGGGCCGCCAAAGTCGGGACCTGGACGAGGTGAGCGGAAAATGAAGGTACTCCGTGGATGCACGGTCTATTGCCCTTGTTTCGCTGGGGAAAAACCGCGGTGCCCTCACGCAGGATCCCCGTTCCCGGTCAACCTGTCCATTCGCGGCTTAAGATAATCCCCAAAACGTTTGCGGCGATGCCAAGTATCGGATAAAATTTGCACCAACTCGGTTAATAATCACGCCAAGGACGCGAGGGGACTGCCGATGGTCAGGATCCTGGGGATCGCCGGAAGCCCGCGCCAGAACGGGAACACCTCTCTCCTCCTCGAGGAGGCGCTGAAGGGCGCGCGGGCGGCCGGGGCAACGGTCAACAAGATCGTGGTCTGCAACCGGGAAATCAACCCCTGCCTGGGATGCGGATGGTGCCGGAGAAGCGGCGTCTGCCAGCAGGAGGACGCCATGGAAAAGATCTACGGGCTCACCCTTTCCAGCCACGGGATAATCCTCGCCGCCCCCGTGTACTTCAACTCCCTGAACGCCCAGACCAAGGCCCTCATCGACCGGCACCAGTGCGTCTGGGCGCGCAAGGAGATCCTGAAAGAGGAGGTAACCGACCCGGCCACCCGCTCCGCCCGGAGGGGGCTTTTTCTCTCCACCGCGGGAGCAGACGACCCCCATGCCTTCGACGGGGCCCTCAAGGTGGTGGAGTCCTTCTTCCGCTTGCTGGATATCGAATACTTCCACCGCCTCCTGTTCTTCCGCATGGAGGAGAAGGGGGCGGTGAGGAACCATCCCACGGCCCTGCGCGACGCCTATTCCGCGGGCGAACAACTGGTGGCGGAGATCAGCCGCAACCTGGCCGAGGTGCGCGCCTGACCTAAAACACCACCCTGCTCTCCTTCCCCGACGAGCCACCGGGCGGCAACGGTTCGCCGGGAACTTCTCGCCGGCGGGAGGACACGTTTGAATGCGTGGACCGGTCTCGCCCGGCCCGGCGCGGGAAAAGGCAGCGGTTAGGCTCATCTTGGACAGTTAACCCCCGATTTCGGCCTATCACGCACACAAAAGCCCAGGTAGATGGATAGCGGATTGAATAAATCGTCTCAAACTAGTGCCACATATTGGGCAAATAAATAGCCTAAATATCTTGAATAAAAGAGAGACAAGCTGCTATTATCATAATGACATGTTTGTACGAACCAAGACCACTCAAGGCCGCACCTACCTGCAGGTGGTGGAGAGCTACTGGCAGGACGGAAGACCCCGCCAGCGGGTGATCGCCACCCTGGGGAGGCTGGACAAGCTGGCCCAGAGGGGGCAGATAGAGGGGATTCTGCGCTCCCTTTCCCGCTTCTCGGACAAGGTCCGGGTGACCGAGGACTACCGGGCGGGTAACCTCGAGGCCAAAAGGGTGCAGAAGATAGGCCCCGACCTCATCTGCGCAAGGCTCTGGAGGGAGTTGGGGATAGGCGAGGTTTTAAATAAGCTCCTTTCCGAAAGGAAATTCGAGTTCCCCCTGGAGCGCGCGGTGTACCTTTCCACCCTTTCCCGCCTCTTCTTCCCCGGCTCGGATAGGCGGACCATGGCGAGGGCCCGGGACTACCATATCTCCGGGGAGGGCGAGCTCTCCCTGCACCACCTCTACCGGGCCATGTCCTTTCTGGGAGATAACCGGGAGCGTATCGAGGACGAGCTCTTCTTCAGAAACCGGGACCTCTTCTCCTCCCTCTCTTTGGTCTTCTTCGATACCACCACCCTCTACTTCGAGGGGAGGGGCGGGGAGAGCCTGGGGAGACGGGGATACTCCAAGGACAGAAGGCCGGATGAGAACCAGATGGTTCTGGGCATGGTCCTGGACGATAGAGGGAGGCCCATCGCCTGCCCCGCCTGGCCCGGGAACACCACCGACGCCTCCACCCTCCTCCCCGTGGCGGAATCCCTGCGTTCCCGCTTCGGGATATCCGACATCTGCATCGTGGCCGACCGGGGAATGGTGGGAAAGAAAAACACCCAGGAGCTCGAGGGGCTGGGCTTTTCCTACATCCTGGGGGTGAAGATGCGCCTGGAGAAGAAGGCCATGGCGGAGATCCTTTCCCGCCCCGGGCGCTTCCGGGAGGTGGCCGACAACTTGAAGGTGAAGGAGGTCCGCTACCAGGGGAAGCGCTACATCGTCTGCTTGAATCCCCAGGAGGCCGAGAGGGATCGCCTCTCCCGCGAGGCCATGGTGGCGGACCTTCAGAGAAAGATCGCGGAGAGCCCCTCCTCCTTGATCGGCAACACCGGCTACCGGCGCTATCTCAAAGCGGGCCAGCGGCCGGAGATAGACTGGGACAAGGTGAGGGAGGAGGAGAGATACGACGGGCGCTTCGTGCTTCTCACCAACACCGAGCTTTCCCCAGAGGAGGTGGCCGAAAAGTACAAGGAGCTCTGGAGGGTGGAGAGGATCTTCCGCGAGGCCAAGGACACCCTCCGCACCCGGCCCATCTACCATCAATCCGACTCCTACATCCTGGGGCACGTCTTCTGCTCTTTCCTGGCCCTCCTCCTCATGCACGAGCTCAAGGCAAGGACCGGAGGGGAGTTCGAGTGGGACGAGATGAGGCAGGATCTCGAGGCCCTCTACGAGATAGAGGTGGAGCAGGACGGGAAGACCTGGCTGCTGCGCAGTCCCCTTCAGGGTTGTGCCGGCAAGATATTCAAGGCCTGTGGGGTGGCGGTGCCTCCGTCGGCCAGAGAGGCCGATCCTAATGCCACGGCTCTTCTTCGAGGGTGAAAAATGCCCTTTTACCTGGGTGTTTAGAAATTGGACTGTTCAAGATGAGTTAGGGGAGCCCGTGGGCAGCATCCGCTCGCCTTGCTGCCGCATTTCTTTATATCATCGAAAAAATTATTTTATAATCCCTATCGGGAAGGGGACCTGGCGGCGGGTTTTGGATCCTGGT
>Ga0078972_1005774_pt1 | contig 30778 bp, 41 predicted proteins | sample YelNatPaOPGAMG01_FD_67568 | JGI IMG/M metagenome (GOLD analysis project Ga0078972, IMG submission 67568) | Hot spring thermophilic microbial communities from Obsidian Pool, Yellowstone National Park, USA - OP-RAMG-01 (SPADES assembly) (version 2) | ecosystem: Environmental > Aquatic > Thermal...
TGAGCGATGGGCGAGAGCAGGAGGCTAGCGTGAAAACCGAGCGGTATCTATTCGAGCGGGGCGGCCCTGAGGAGTGTTTCGAGGCCCGACCGCAACGGCGCCCCACGACCTATAGCCTGCGGGTGAGGAGACGCCGCGACGGCCTGGCCGCTACGGTCCTGAGGCTGCGGCTGGACGACGAGGGGCGCGAGAGGCCGGCCAGGCTGATCTCCATATCGCCGGTGGCGCTGTTGGAAGGGGGCATGCTGATACGCGAGGCGATCCGGTCTGTGGAGCCGTGGCCAGCTCTGGAGCCTGGGACCTATCCCGTGGACGACGATTACGGCGCGCGACTGGCCTGCTACGCGGCGGTAGTGCGTGGATTGCGCAACCGCCAGGGGATGCGCAATGCCGCCAGCGCGATCCTGCTCCTGGACGGCACTGAGGCGGCCTGGTGGCTGGCGATCATGCGCGACGGGCGTGGGCGACGCGGGGTACGGGCGCTGAGGATTCTGGTGGGGGCGACAGCATGACCGGCACGTATCTGTGGCAGGGCAGAGCCTGTACGGTCCTGTATCGTGATCGAGACGAGGCCCTAGTCAGGATGGCCGATAGTGCGCGCATCGTGCGTGTGCCGGTCTGGGAGCTGGTCCGGCCGGTCGGCGATGCCTGCCCCCATTGCGGGACCGGTGGCGCCTGGGCCTATCCTGACTCGGAGGATTACGGGGCCTGGGCGTGCAGAATCTGCGGGTGGAGGGGATATCCCGGATTGCGTCTGTTCCGGATGGTCCGGCCTGGTACCCAGCTGCGCTAGGGGAGGTGGCGCATGGACGAGCGAGAGGCGCTTATTCTGGCTGCCCTGTCATGGCATCTGGCGGATGATGAGGCGGATTGGCTCCTGACCTATCGGTCCGGCACGTATAACGACCTGCTGGCAGCCCTACAGGCGCGGGATGCCGCCGTGGCCAGGCTGCACGGGGCCGCCCGCGCCTATGTGCAGCGCTACGGCACGCCAGAGGCCGCGACTCTATCGGTGGCTGCCGATACGGATAGCTGGGCGGACTATCTGCGGAGCGATCCGCGTTATGCTCCCGGACGGAGATCGGCGGGAGGTGTCCAGTGAGACCATGCCCGCACGGGAAACCGATAGCGGAGTGCCGGGAGTGCTGGCGGTGGCTCCGCCAGTACTGCGAGGCGCGCAGCTCTGGCGACATCGGCACTCTGGACAGGTTATGCGCTGAAGCGGTTGCCTGGCCGACGCAGGCCACGATGTGGAGCGTGGCACGGCGGCTGAGGCGCGCTCTTACGGTCGGGAGGTGAGCATGGTACCGATATGGCTGGCGGCTCTCGTTTGGCTACTGGCGGTTTTCGGGACCGCGCTGCTCGTGGGCCTCTGTGCGGTGCAGGGCCAGGCCGAGGCGTACCAGGAGGGATACCAAGACGGCAAAAGGGCGGCCGTCTTGGAGCGGTGGAGTGAACAGCGATGATCAGGGTTTGCGCTTGGTGCGATCGCCAAATGGACACAAACGAGATGCCCATCGGCGAACGCATACCCGCCGAGATGCAGCGGGAGGCCAGCCACGGTATCTGCCTAGTGTGCGCTGACCGGGTGCGTCCCGGCTGGCGGCGGGTGGTTAGAGAGGCAGAGACGTACGGCGGCGCAGCTGGGCAGTCATGAGTGGATGTGGGACCGCGCAGTGTCGAATTGAGCTCGATCTGTAAACCAGGTATAATGCAGGCGAGCGATGCGCGACTATTCTGTCGCCACATTCGGACCTATGCGGTCCAGGGTGTGGCGACTTTTATTTGTGGCGATGGGCAGATGTTGATACGTTGTCCAGGCTGCAACAACCCACTATGTGAGTTGGTGGCAGGCATAATGATAGTCCGCCATCATCGGCGGGAGATCGTGGGCATCGCTTACTCGATCCGCTGCGAGCGGTGCGGCACGGTGTGGACGCCTGTTAGTCAAACCACTGGTAATCAAAATGAGCAGCAAGGTCAGTCAGAAGCGAATAGAGGCGTTGGAGCGCCAACGTCAGGCTCTTGAACTGCGGCGCCAAGGACTGCGATACGAGCAGATCGCAGATAGGTTGGGCATCGATGTAGCTGCTGCCTGGCGACACGTCATGCGCGCCTACCAGCGCTCGCTCAAGCAGAACGATGAGTTGGCTGAGTTCAACCGCAAGCTGGACCTCGAGCGTCTCGACGCGGCACTAGCTGCCCTCTGGCCGAGCGTGCAGGCTGGCAAGGGGTGGGCGATAGACCGACTGTTGGGTATTCTGGAACGGCGGGCGAGGCTGTTGGGGCTAGATATGCCGGCCAAACAGGAGACGGACATAGGTGATACTCTTGCGCGAGTCCTGGAAAGACTTGCTGGTGCGAGCAGTACAGCAGACAACTGATGCGGTAGCGTTTGCGCGAGCGTGGCTTAGTTGGGAGCCGCATGCTGGGCAGCAATGGTCAGACTCGCGTACAAATGGTCGACGCAGCATCGAAACCGATGTCCGCTGTGCCGAGTGTGGACGCTATCTCACGGCCCGGACCGTGCGACGAGGAATGACCATTTGCTGGGCATGCTACAAGCGTCGGCTCGGCAAGAGACCCTACAAAAAGAAAGGGGGTGAAGGGTCCAAGAGCTCGTCAAAAGCCGGCCCGCCACGGCCATAGGCAGCCACCGATCGGTTGTCATGTCGGGTGGAGTCGTGTACCTGGGTCAGCCCGCATGGGGCGGGACGTGCGGAGCCAGACTAGATTGCTGGAGGTGCACGATGTGGCTAGTAGTTCTTACTCAGCGGGAGACGTTGCATTGACAGACAAGGCTGTTAGGTCGCCCATCTCGTGGTTCGGTGGTAAGGGGCATCTCGCCCGGTGGATAGTGCGACACCTGCCGCCCCATAGACGATACGTCGAACCGTTCGGCGGAGGGGCTTCGGTGCTACTGGCAAAGCCACCAGCAGAGGTCGATGTTTATAACGACATCGACCAAGCGCTGTACGATTTCTTTGTGACTTTGGCTGACCCCGCGGAGTTCGAGCGATTCTATCGGCGGGTTGCCTTATTACCGTATAGCCGTCAGCTGTATAACGAATGCCGTTGCACCTGGCAGGAGCAAGAGGACCGTCTTGAACGAGTCTGGCGGTGGTTTGTCGTAGCCAGACAATCGTTCAGCGGGGCCTTCGCGAACAGTTGGAGTAGTAACGTCACAAGCTCACAAAGAGGCATGGCAGCAACGGCAAGTAGATGGCTGTCCTGCCTAGAAGATCTGCCACTCATCCATGCGCGACTCCAGAGGGTGCAAATCGAATGTGCCGACTGGCGGGTAATCCTGGAGCGCTACGACACGCCCGAGACATTGTTCTACCTGGACCCGCCTTACGTGCCAGAAACGCGGCGCGGCGGCGGGTACAAGCATGAGATGTCGACTGAAGACCACATCGAACTTGTTGAGCGATTGTTGCAGATCAGCGGAATGGCGGTGCTCAGTGGCTACCCGACCGACGTCTATCGACCACTGGAAGAAGCTGGCTGGCACAAGGTGCAACGCCAGACATCTTGCTACGCAGCAGGCAGAACCCGCACGACTGGCCTAATTGGACCGGGAGCTGCGTCTAGGATGCAGCCCCGTACCGAGTGCCTATGGATTAAGTCAGGGCCTGTGCGGTCACTAGATAGCTACCTTGTGGAGGTACAAGAATGTGGCTAGCAATCGCTACGTTATTCATCGGGGCATTACTCGGCGCGCTGGTGATGGCGCTGTGCGCCGTGCGGCGCATCGAGGAGTTGGAGCGACTAATTTCGCCTGCACTGCTCGACCGGATAAACCAGTTGGAGCGGTGGCTCGATCAGGCGATAGACGAGCGAGATGCTGCTCGTAGGTGGAGCAGGCGCTGGCATGCACTGGCGCGTGCGCGCGATAGGCAGCTTCGCAACGTGTGTCAGCATGCGCAGAAGATGGCAGACCTAGTGCGCGACTATCCGCCTGAAACGGGGGAGGCAGTCGACTTGGCACTATCGCACTGATTGCGCTGCTCGCGATGTTCGCGGTGTGTGGCATAGTGCTGTGGCTGATGCAACCGAGACGAAAACGATTGCCGCCGCAGCCGGGCAGCTACGAGTGGATGTGGGATAGATGTGTGTAACCTAGTGTGGTATAATGCAAGCAAGCGCGGCTCTATGGCCACCATCCTGAGCGACTATGCTCACTGGGTGGCGGCTTTTGTCGTTTTTTGGTGCTATGAAGATCAGATGTGAGCGTTGCAGGAATATCATAGCGGCGTACATCGCCGGCTGCTACGTGATCACGCGGAACGGCCGACAGTGGATCGGGAGGGAATGCATCTCGATCCGCTGCGAGAGGCGCGGGACGATTTGGAGACCACAAACCACTATGGGGCAAAATGGGCCAGAGCAAGGTGAATCAGGCACGCATACAGTCACTGGAGCGACAGCGGCAGGCACTTGAGTTACGGCGCCAGGGTCTGCGCTATGAGCAGATAGCTAGCAAGCTGGGTATTGATGTATCTAATGCTTGGCGATTGGTAATGCGCGCCTACCAGCGCTCGCTCAAGCAGAACGATGCTGAAGCGGAGTTCAACCGCAAGCTCGACCTGGAGCGACTCGACGCAGCGCTGGCCGCGATCTGGCCACAGGTAAATGCAGGCAAGGGCTGGGCCATAGATCGGCTGCTGGGCATCCTGGAGCGACGAGCCAGGCTGCTAGGATTGGACAGCCCACAAAAGCAGGAGACAGATATTGGTGAAACTCTTGCACGAGTCCTGGAAAGACTCGCTGGTTCGAGCGGTTCAGCAGACAACTGATGCCATCGCATTCGCGCGGGCCTGGCTCGATTGGGAGCCGCATGAAGGGCAGAGGCGCTGGCTCTTGGCGCCGGAGCGCCCGACGGCCGTGCTTGTGACGGGCCGAAGGTACGGAAAGTCCGAGTGTGCCGCCGTTCAGGCACTTTACTATGCTGTGTTTCGCCCCAAGACACGCCAAGGTATTGTGTCTGTCACGCTCGACCAGGCGCGGCTGTCGTTCGACGTGGCCCTGATGATGTGCCAGCGGCAGCCGTTGTTGGCGGCCCTGGTGGACAAGGTGCGCGAGACGCCCTTCCCGCTGCTCCGGTTCAAGCACGGCAGTGAGATCACGGTCAGGACTGCGGCTCGGGAGGGCATCTACCTTCGCGGTCACAAGTTCCATCGCTGCATCGTTGACGAAGCCGACTATCTCTCTGAGCGACTAATCAACGAGGTTGTGCGCATGACGCTGGCCGATGTGGGCGGCCAACTAGTGCTCATCTCTACACCGAGAGCGCGGCGGGGGTTGGTCTATCGCGAGTTGCAGCGTGGTTTGGCGGGCGATCCTGCCGTGTACGCTCAGCAGGGCGCGACATGGGAGAACCCCAATGTTGATCACGACTACATCCGTAGCCTGCGCGATCGGATGACCGCCTCGGCCTGGCAACGCGAGGTCGAGGGCGTGTACGCTGACGACGACGCTGCCGTATTCGGTTGGCAGCATATTCAGGCCGCTTATGAGGCTGCCGACTGGACACTGCCACTGCCGCCCGATGCGAAGAAGCGTTTCGTCTGTGGCGCTGACCTAGCCAAGAGTGAGGATCATACGGTGATTACGGTCCTCGACGCCACCAGCAAGCCGTATCGCCTGGCCTATTTCGAGCGCTTCCAGCGGCTGCCCTGGCCGGCGGTGGCGGCTCGGATTCGCGAGGTGCACCAGCGTTATGGCTGCCATCAGACACTAATTGATGCTACCGGTGTTGGTGACGCGGTGCTGGACGAGGTGCGCGATGTGGCCCAGGGCTACGTGTTCACCCAGCGGAGCAAGCTCGATCTCCTGACCAACCTACAGGTGGCCCTAGAGAAACGCGAGGTGCAGTTTCCGTTCATCCGTGAGCTGGTAGACGAGCTACAGGGGTACTCGTTTGACGACAAGGCGCTGCAAACAGACTGCGTGATGAGCCTGGCGCTGGCTGTCTGGGCGGCTGGCCCGCGTGGGCGGGTGGAGTTTGCACCGAGTATCTGGGGGTGAAAAATGTTGAATGTAGTTGAGCGGCAGATTCAGGAGATAGCGGCACTGGACGAGATCGCGCGGGCCGCCCGATTCAAGCGAGCATGGGACGCCTACTACGGGCGGTTCCAGAAACCGCTTAAGGTAAAGAGCGGCCAGCCCGATGATAATGTGCTGGTGAACTTTGCGCGGGTGGTCGTGGATAAAGGGGTGTCGTTTCTGTTCGGGCAGGATGTCGGTTTCGAGATCAGCGAGACCGAGGAGACGGCGGCTGAGGCGTGGCTGGATGCGGTATGGCAATATAACCGCAAAATGACGCTGTTGCAAAAACTGGGGCTGAATGGTGCGGTCTGCGGCCACGCATTCATCAAGATTCTAGCTACTCAGCCCTATCCCCGCCTGGTGGTGTTGGACCCCTCGACGGTCACTGTTCGTTGGGAGCCTGACGATATTGAGACCGTGGTGAGCTACCGCATTCAGTACCCGGCTATCGATCCCCAGACGGGCAAACCCATTGCCATCAGGCAGCTGATCGAGCGGGACGGCGACCGGTGGCACGTCACCGACCAGGTGAGCCGGCCTGACTCGGTGCAGTGGGTAACGACGGGTGAGACCGTCTGGCCCTATTCGTGGCCGCCCATCGTCGATTGCCAGAACCTGCCGGCGCCGAACGAGTATTGGGGCATCAGCGACCTGGAGGACGACGTGCTGCAGTTGAATCACAGCATCAACTTCGTGCTCAGCAACCTGGCGCGCATCATCCGCTACCATGCGCACCCGAAAACCTGGGGCAGGGGGTTCACGGCCAACCAGCTCAACATCGCCGTAGACGAGACAATCGTGCTCCCCTCCGCTGATGCGGAGCTGCGCAACCTGGAGATGGTGAGCGATCTGTCCAGCAGCATCGCGCTGTACGAGCGGCTGCGGGAGGCGCTGCATGAGGTGACGCGCGTGCCCGAAGTGGCAACCGGGAAACTGAACTCTGCCGGAGCGCTCTCAGGCGTGGCACTGAGCATCCTCTACCAGCCACTGTTGGAAAAGACAGAGACGAAGCGGCGCACCTACGGTGACCTGCTGGTGGAGTTGAACCGACGCCTGTTGGCGCTCGGAGGATTTGGTGAGGAAAGCTACACAGTGCTGCACTGGCCAGAGCTTCTGCCAGGGGACCCGAAGGCGGAGGCGGAGACAGCACTGCTGCAGCAACAGATTGGTGTCAGTCAGGATACGTTGCTGGAGCGGATGGGATTCAATCCGGAGTTGGAGCGCCAGAAGCGGGAAGTGGGGAGTCAGCAGATGGGGGAGCAGGTGCTCACGGCATTTGAGCGAGGTGAATAGGTAGTGAATATCGAGTTTATTGAGTTTAGTTCGCGTCCACTTACCGTTGGGGAATTTCTGGATATCCAAACCGTAGCGAGGAACAATGACATCAGTCGCCTGATTGATATCGTGATGTCACGAATAGTTGCTCCGTGCATAACACGTGAGGATCTGCTGGGTCTGACGCTGGAACAGTTGGTGGTTTTATTTAACCGGATGATTGTGGTGTCAACGACGACTACTACTGTACCAGCGGTCTTCGCTGACGCATTTTCTGACAATCATAAGGAATAGCTAGTGCCCGATCTCTTCGACATCGCCGAACAGCACAGACGCCAACTGCTCCAGCGTGAGCGCCGAGCCGCCAGCGAGATGGTGCGTGCCTACGGTGAGGCCTGGAAGCGCATCAAGGCGCGGCTCGACGATCTCAGTGAGCAGATTGCCCAGGCGAGAGCGCGTGGTGAGGACGTCTCCCCCTCCTGGTTATTCCAGTTCGAGCGGTTGCAGGTGCTACAGCGCCAGGTCGAAGCCGAGATTCGCGAATTCGCGCGCTTCGCCGAGACTCGTATCATTGCCGAGCAGGCGGAGGCTGTACGGGCGGCCCAGGAGCACGCCGAGCAATTGACGCTAGCTGGCCTGGGTGAACCACCGCCAGGCGTGACGGTGACGTTTGCGCGACTACCGAGTGATGCTGTCACCGATCTGGTGGGGTTTCTCCAGGACGGCTCGCCGCTCCGCGCTCTGCTCGATGAGCTCGGGCCGGAGGCGAGCAAGGCGGTTAGGGATGCCCTGGTGGCAGGAGTTGCCACGGGACAGAACCCGCGCGTCATTGCCCGGCAGATAAGGCAGGCACTGGGCGGTAATCTGGTGAGGGCGCTGACCATCAGCCGCACGGAGATTCTGCGCGCCTACCGTGAATCTAGCAGGCGCAGCTATCAGGCTAACAGCGATGTGGTAAAAGGGTGGGTCTGGCACTCGGCGCTGGGAACCCGGACCTGTCCTGCCTGTTGGGCGATGCATGGCACATTCCATCAGCTTGACGAGCACCTCGACGATCACGTAAACGGCAGGTGCAGTGCTATCCCGGTGACAAAGACCTGGGCCGAGCTCGGGTTTAGGGATGTTCCGGAAACGAGCCCCGAGATTCCGGAAGGTACCGATCTCTTCGAGAAGCTCTCCGATGCTGACAAAGAGAAGATACTGGGCAAGGCGGGCTTTCAGGCGTACAAAGCCGGTGCGGTGACGCTAGAGGACTTCGTTGGGCGCAAGAGGTCGCGTGAGTGGGGCACGATGCGCTACACGCGGAGCTTACGTGATATACTGGGGCGGATGACGCTAGGAAGTGGCGAAGTCAGGCAATCAACAGAGAGGCGATATCGCAGCGGATGAAAGAGCAGTGGGCTGATGCTGAGGTGCGGTGGATTGAGCGAGAGCGTCAGATTGCAGCGATGTCTGATAGGCAACTGGCGACTGAAATTCGGCGTCATCAGCAGGCACGATGGCGGCCTACCGATCTCCTCGAACATGTGAAAAAGCATCAGCGTGACTATGCTGAATTCTTCGGCCACGCCGTAGGGCCAAAGGAGATAGAGGAGACTAGTAGGCTAGTGATGCAAAGTTGGGATCAGATGTTTACCAGCCTTGATCGGGAAGGTCGGGTAAGCTATACTTTTGCTAGCAATTGGGAACCAGCCCAAGCTCGCGTATTTGTGATCGTCTCAGGTGATGGCAGGATTAAGACACTGATACCAAGCCAACAGTTTGCTCGATATCTGGCGCGCCATCCTGAGTTGGTGGAGGTGACAGAACGTGTCCGAAAAATTGGAGGCTAGCATAAGACTGTATGCAGCGAGGGTCGAGGTGATCGGCGAAGAGAAAGAGGATGATGATGTCATTGCCACATTGGCTGAACGTGATGGTATCCAGGATGAGATTGACGCCGGTGCTGAGCTGACACTTGAACAGAGGAAAGCTCTAAAACAGGCTGATGATCTGCTTGTTTCTCAGGCTAGGAGAGTTGTTGCAATGCATCCTGATGTCTTTACGCCAGATCGCCAGGACGCTGGCCCTCCCTCGTACTGGTGGTGGTTCCTGAATGAGGGGCCAGATGTACGCAAGAGACGTGAGGCTGCTTGACAGCCATCGCTAGCTTGATATAATACAGCTAACCCAATAGCGTAAGGCGCGGCTACTCTGCCGCCATATTCGGACGTATACCGTCCAAAGTATGGCGGCCTTTTCTTTGGTGGAGGTGCGCGATGGCGGTTGCGATCTCTAACAAACCCTGGTCACAGTTCAGCCAGGCAGACTACACGCCCGAACAGTGGCAGCGTGCCTGCCTGATACACATGGACCCGAACTCGGACAATAAGGCCGACCACAAACTGCCAGTGTACGAACCAGACGGCACGCTGAATAGGAACGCAGTTCATCAGGCGGCAGCAGTACTGGCGGGCGCGCGTGGTGGAGTGGACGCGCCGCCGGCAAAGAAACGCGCAGCAGCACGAGAGTTGATACGGCTCTATCGCCTGCTGGATGAAGAACCGCCAGAATCACTACGGAGGTTAGCTGAATAATGGTAGATGATGCCAACCAGGGCCAGGCGCCCAACGCCAGCGACCAGGCGTCGCAGACCGACCAGCAGGGTGCTGCTGGCGCTCAGGGCCAGGAGCCAGAGCGATTCGACGCGGAGTATGTGAAACGACTGAGAGCGGAAGCGGCGAGTTACAGGACGAAGCTCAAAGAGCTGGAGGCGAAGGTCCAGGAGCACGAGACAGCCAAGCTCTCCGAGACGGAGAAGCTCCAAAAGCGCCTGGCCGAGCTGGAACGGCAGCAGGCGGAGCACGAGCGGGAGCGCCAGGAGCGCACCCTCAAGTACGAGACCATGCTGACGGCTAGCAAGCTCGGAATCGTGGACCCCGAGGCGGCGTACAAGCTTCTTGATTTGGCGAGCATCGAGTTCGAGGAGGACGGCACGCCGCGGAACATAGAGAAGGCGCTGCGCGAGCTGATCGCCAAGCGGCCATATCTCGCTGGTGGCGCTGCCGGGTTAGCGACCAACCCTGCTCGTTCGGCGGTCAACCCGACCGTTTTCACCCGCTCACAGTTGCGCGATCCGAAGTTTTTCCAGGCCCATCGCGACGCCATCATGCAGGCGATGCGCGAGGGCAGAGTTGTGGAGGGATAACCGATGGCCAATATAACCCCAACCGTCGCACAGTATTTTATCCCCGAGGTCTGGGCGAACCGCGCATTGGAGATCCTGCGGTCCAACGTCGTTCTAGCTCGCTTGGTGGCCAAGGACAGCGATGTTGCCGCCTTCCAGGTCGGGGACATCCTACACATCCCGTACCCCGGCACGTTCACGGCCAACGACAAGGCGGCCGGCTCTGCCGTGACCGTGCAGACGCCTTCTGGCGGTACCGAGGTACAGGTCACGTTGAACAAGCACAAGGAGGTCAGCTTTGTAGTTGAAGACGTGGCGCGCGCGCAGGCCAACCAAGACCTGCTCGACCGCTACATCAACGCTGCAGTGCCCGCGTTGGCGGAACAGATTGAGTCTGATTTGTTCGCGCTCTACGCGGATATCGCGACAGCAGGCTACACAGTTGGCACGTCCGGAACCGACCTAACGGCCGCAACCATTCGGAGCGCCAGGAAAAAGCTGAACGACAACAAGTGCCCGCTCAATCCGCGTCATCTGGTGATCTCTAGCAAGGACGAGATTGCCTTGCTCGGGGATTCGAACCTGGCGACCTATTTCGCCATGGCGCGCTCGCAGGGCATCTCTGACGGTTCTATCGGCAACCTGTATGGTTTCCAGGTTTGGATGAGCCAGTTGGTGCCGGCTGTGGCGGGGACGCCTGTCAGCACCAAGAACATGGCTTTCCACCCCGAGGCGTTCATTCTGGCGATGCGAGGTCTGCCTGAGCCGCCAGCATCCACCGGCGCGCAAGCGGCTACGATCCGCGATCCCGAGAGCGGGCTGGTGATCCGCGTGCTCTATGCCTACAACCCGTCCTACCTGGGCGTCCAGGTGACGATGGATGTGCTGTACGGCGTGAAGGTCTTGAGAGCTGAGAAGGCGTGCGTGGTGCTGAGCTAGCGTCTTGCGGCCAGGGCGGCAGAGTTCCTCCTTTGCTCACCGCCCTGGCCGGCCAACCAGGAGGCGACCGTGGACACGCTGGTAGCTGCTACCCCAAGCCGTGGGCTGGTGCACAGCCGGACCGTGGAGGCGGTGCTCGCGGCCGTTCAAGCCGCGCCGGTAAGGCTGGTCGGCTGGGTGTTCAGCCATGATCTGCCGATCCCAGCCTGCCACGAGCAGGTGTGCGGGCTGGCCGTGGCGACCGGGGCGGAGTGCGTCTGGCTGGTGGAGGAGGACGTCGTTCCGCCGGTGGACGCGCTCGGTGTCATGCTCCAGGTGATGCGGGAGAGCGACGCCGACGGGGCGTTCATCGACTACCCGATCGGTTCCGGTCCGACCTGCAACTGCGCCCAGGTGGTGAACGGGACGGTCATCTGGTGCGGGACTGGGTGCCTGCTCCTCCGGCGCGAGGCGCTGGAACGCATTCCCCGGCCGTGGTTCGACAATCGGAACGAGGTCGAGGTCAAGGTCCGCGGAGATCAGGTCACAGTTCGGGAGTTCCCGGTCGCATACACCTACGGCGGGCAGGACATCGGATTCACCCTGAGGGCGCATGCGGCGGGAGTCAAAATCGCCTACGTGCCGCCGGAAGTCGCTTTTTGTCAGCATCTTAAGGTTGGGGCTTGGGGCAAACCGATGAGCAACTACGGGAGCCACCAGATCGTGGCGCTGCCGTATCCGGAGAGGTGGCACGATGCCAGTTAGGGTCAGCATGACCGACCTGATAGCGCGGGTGCGCACCATGATAGCCGACCCCGCCGGGGCGAGCCAGATTTTCGACGACCAAACGATTCAGGACTATCTGGACCGGCATCGCACATTGGTTAGGTATGTTCAGTTGCGGGCGGCCGAAACGATCCTGGCGGGTGGTACGGTCGAGTATCGCGACTATTACGCTGGCTACGGGAACTGGGAGGCGGACGAGAAGCTGTACGACGGGACGTGTAACGAATTGACCCCGGCCACGGCGGACCGACTGACTGGCCACTGGGCGTTCACGACCAACCAGCAGCCACCGGTGCTGATTGTCGGTAACTACTACGACGTGTATGGGGCTGCTGCTGACCTGCTGGAGGCGTGGGCAGCTAAGGAAAAATTGAGCTTTGATTTTGATACCGATGGCCAGACCTTCAAGCGCTCGCAGAAGGTCGCAGCACTGTTGAACTTGGCGCGTGAGTACCGCCGGCAACAGTCGCCGGTGGCGGTAGGGATGGTGAGGACGGATGCTAACGTCTACCGAGCTTGACGCGATGCGCACGACCCTCAACGCCAGCCTGCCAGATACCGCGCAGGTACAGCGGCGCACACTCACGTCAGACGGCGCTGGCGGATTCACTGAGTCCTGGACGACCGTGGCGACCGTCGCCTGTCGGGTATCGCCGTCCGGCCAATCGCCACAGGAGCGGGTGATCGCTGAGCGGTTGGCAACGACGAGCGTCTGGACGCTGACGCTGCCGGCGCTGACGGATGTGCGGCCGGCGGACCGAATCATCCTGGGGACGCGGACGTTCGAGGTGGTGGCGGCGCTGGCGCGCAGTACAGAAATCTCCCGCCGGGTGGTCGTGACGGAGGTGGTGTGATGGCAGACGAGCGAATCTCTTGGGGCCTCAAATCCGCCGCCGCAATCCTGGCGGCTGTGTGGGGAGGATTTAGCCCCTTGTTGCAGGCGCTGATTGTCTTGATGGCGGTGGATATAGCGACCGGCTTCCTGGCCGGGTTTGTCACGAGGCAACTGAGCAGCAATGTGTCGTTTCGGGGCATGGCCAAAAAGGCCATCATGCTCCTGATTGTGGTCACGGCAACCGCGGTTGGGAATAGCTCCGGTGTGGACGTGCTTGACGACGCCGTGATCGGGTTCTTTTTGGCGCACGAGACATTGAGCGTGATCGAGAACGCGGCCAAGGCGGGGGTGCCGACGCCACAGGTCCTCAGGGACGCCCTGGCGAAGCTCTCCCCGGAGCAGAACCAGCAGAACCAGGGGAAGACCGATGGCTAGGGGCATCGTGGTTGTCGAGCTGGAGTTCAACCGGTTGCCGGAGATCAGGGCGGCGCTGCGGCCGATGGCGAGTCAGGTTGTCAGGAAGACCGCGTTTGATGTCGAGGCTGGGGCTAAAGAGCGCAGTCGGGTTGATACCGGCAACATGAAAAATGGCTGGCAGACCGAGATGGAGGGCGACCTGACGGCCGTGGTCTACAACAACGTGGAGTATGTCATTTACCATGAGTTCGGGACACGCAAGATGTCTGCCCAGCCGATGGCAACACCGGCTGCTGAGGAGGCCAGGCCGGGGTTCGTCGCTGCGATGAAGGAGCTGTTCGAGTGATCGAGACGGCACGGGCGCATGAGTGGCTATACGGCGTGCTGTCTAATGACGCGACGCTCAACAGTTATGTGAGCGGACGTGTGTATCGACGGCTCGCGCCCCAAGGCGCGACGATGCCGTATGTGGTGTTCCAGTTCCAGGGTGGCCACGACGTGCAGGCGGTCGGGCCGTATCGAGTGATGAGCCAGTTGGTTTGCGTCGTGAAGGCGGTAGGTCTGGCGACCACATACACGACGCTGAAAACGATCGCGGACAGAGTCGATAGCTTGCTCCAGGCGGCTAGTGGGACAACGACCGATGGTCGCGTGCTGTCCTGTGTGCGTGAGATACCAATCGACTACGAGGAAACAGACGCCGGCGTGCGCTACCAGCACCTCGGCGGCCAGTACCGGCTGTACGTGCAGCCAATCTAGGAGGTGAATCATGGCTGAGAGGACCAGTATCACGCAAATTACCCAGGTCGGAGTTGAGACGACTCCAGGCGTTGGAGTAGCGGCCAACAAACTGCTCCAGGCGTTGTCCATCGAGCCGGCCATCAAGGCCGACATCAAAACATTCAAACCACTTGGTGCCAAGTACACCGCCATCGCGGCTCTTGGCAAGGAGTGGGTCGAGGCGAGGATCACTGGCGATGTGGCCTGCTACAACCACTTGGTGTACCTACTGTCAGGCGTGATGGCCTATGCCGCTCCGGTCCAGCAGGGCGGTACGACTGCCTATCTCTGGACGTTCACACCGGCGCAGAACGCCGAGGACACGATCAAGACGTTCACAGTGGAGCAGGGCAGCAGCGTCCGAGCCGGCAAGTTCACATACGGTCTGGTCACCGAGTTCGGCCTGAGGTTCGACCGGGAGACGATCGAGGTCAGTGGCAGCATGCTCGGCCAGGCATATCAGGACGGTATCTCGATGACCGCCAGTCCCACAGCCATCGCTGTGCAACCGATCCTGCCGACGGCTCTCAATGTGTACCTGGACACGACGAGCGCGAACATCGGCACGACCAAGCTCACACGAGCCCTCTCTGGCGAGTTCAGCATCTCGGATCGGTTCGGGCTGCTCTGGGCCATCGACAGTGCCGTCAGTGGGTTCGCCGCCCATGTGGAACAGGCGCCGAGGGCTCAGCTCAAACTCATGGTTGAGGCTGATGCCACAGGCATGGGGCCACTCACTGCGATGCGGGCCGGAGACAAGCGGTACATCCGGCTCAAGGCCGTCGGACCATTGATCGCCAGCACCTACTACTATACGTTCCAGTTCGATCTGTGTGGCGTGGTGTCTGATGTGAGTGAATTCTCGGACCAGGACGGAGTGTACGCTATCGAGTGGACGTTTGACATCGCTTACGACTCGGCCTGGTCGAGCGGGCGGGCGATGCAGGTGCAGCTGACCAACACAGTCAGCGCGCTATAGGAGGCGTTATGCCAGTATCGATTACGCATCTAGTCAGGGATCGGCGAACAGTGACCGTGCCAGTTGGCGATGAGAGCCTCACGGTCACCTACCGGCCCAGCGGATTCACGCCTGAGACCGAGACCAAACTGAGGGAGTACGCTGATGACCAACGTGGCGGAGCCGCTCTAGTAGCTCTGCTGGCAGATTGTCTGGTTGACTGGGACCTGCTCGATGAGGCAGGTAAGCCACTACCAATCAACGCCAGGGTGCTGAGCAGTTTACCAACCCTGTTTCTCGTTCAGGTAGTGCGGGCAATCAATGAGGACATGCGCCCAAACCTAACGAGCGCCGGAGCCTCCGCCGCTGGCTCGTTACCGAGGGACGACTAGGGGGACCACCGGAGTGGTATCTTCTGATTCGAGCGGCGCGGTACCTAGGGGTCTCACCGTGGGAGCTGGCACAGCAAGCGGTTATCTGGCGGGATTGGGCATTGGTTGCGGAGAGCGCTGAGAACCAGACAGAAGCAGAACGGTTGAAGCGGAGTAGGTAATGGCGATCACTGCTGCGCAACTCATGGTCAAGGTCGGCGCTGATACCAGCGATGCCGAGCGCGGCTTGCGGTCGATCTCAGACCGCCTGGGTTCGGTTGGCAAGCAGGCGGCGATAACCGGTGGCCTGCTCTCAGCTGGTCTAACGGCACCGCTTACCATGCTAGGCAAATCGGCACTAGACACAGCCTCGCGGTTTGAGGACAGCATGACCAGGATTATCGCACTGACTGGTACTAGTGCCGAGCAGGCGGAGAGCCTCGGACAGAAGGTTTTGAACCTCTCTACTCAGCTGCCACAGAGTGCCACTGAACTGGCCGATGCGCTCTATTTTGTCGTTTCGGCTGGTTTCAAGGGCGACGAGGCCATGCAAGTTCTCACGACTTCGGCAAGGGCAGCCGCGGCCGGCCTGGGCGAAACCAAAGTAGTGGCCGATGCGGTAACTAGCACTCTCAATGCCTACAAAATGAGTAGTGACCAGGCAACCCATGTCACTGACATTATGACTGCTGCTGTGACCGCCGGTAAAATGGAGGCGGCTGACCTAGCTGGCGCCCTTGGCCGAGTCCTGCCCATCGCGGCCGCGGCGGGCGTATCATTCGAGCAGGTAGCCGCGTCGATCGCTACTATGACACGAACCGGTCTCGACTCAGACGAAGCAACAACTGCGTTACGGGGTGTACTATCCGCCCTGGTCTCGCCTGGTAAAGAGGCCGCAGAGACCCTGCATGCTATCGGGCTAAGCGCGGCTGGCCTGAGGGCGGAGATTGCAGAGAAGGGGCTGCTGGCCGCACTACAGGACCTCATGGTCCGTACTGGTGGTAACCTTGACATGCTGTCCGACATCATCCCCAACATCAGGGCGTTGACCGGTGTGCTGTCCACGGCTGGCTCGCAGAGTGCCTCCTATGCGCAGATTCTGGACTCAATGGGCCGGGCCGCTGGGCGTACTGACGCGGCCTTTGAGGCAGCCTCGAAGACGTTGACCTTCCAGCTTGGTTCGTTACACAGCACTATCGACAAGGTTTTGATCGACTTGGCCAGCAGGTTTCTGCCCGTTATCACCAGCGTTGTCATGAAGATCGGCGAGCTGGTAACCAAAATCGGTGAGCTCGATCCCAATATCCGCAACGCAGCTCTGGCGTTCGGCGCGGTGCTAGCGGCAGCTGGCCCAGTGCTGGTGATTGTGGGAGCACTGTCGGGAGCACTCGCGCTCCTGCTGTCGCCGATTGGCCTGGTTGTCGTAGCGGTGGCCGGGCTAGCAGCGGCATTCGCTGGTGATTTCGGCGGCATCAGGACAACGCTCATGCCCCTCCTTGACAGATTGAGTGCGATGTTGCAAGAGGTACTAGGTAGGATAAGGGCGCTGGGGCGAGCGCTCGCTGATTTTTGGGACTACCTCTCCTCCGGCAGCCATCGCGATCTGATGTCAGAGTGGTTCGGACCGAACATCGGTCATGCCATCGATGAGGTGGTGCGGGCGTTCAAACGCATGGGCCAGAATATCGGCAACGTCTGGCGCGACATAACGTCGCTGTTCTCCGGCAAACTCGACGTTCGCGGCTTTTTCGCTAACCTGCGGATCGATTTTGGGCGTATTTTTGGGGACGTGCGAGATATCGCTAACGGCATTGCCCGCGCGCTGCGGTCTGCCTGGCAATCCATAGATTTTCAGAGCCTGTTCCGAACAGGCGGCGATCTAGCTAGCCGGATAATCGCCTCTATCGGGGACCTCGGGGGCCAGTTAATATCCCTAATGAGGGACGCCTGGGGCGGCCTGCGGTCCGCCTGGCCCAGCATTTGGCGCCAAGCAGGCGACGCCTGGGCCGGTTTTACGAGTGCAGTTGGGAATCTGGGCGGGAAGGTCATCAGCTGGATGCAGACCAGTTGGGCTGCGCTGACAACGGCCTGGCCCTCTATCTGGCAAAAGGCCGGCGACGCCTGGAGCGGGTTCATAGCGGCCGTTGGCAACCTGGGGGGCAAACTCATCGCCTGGCTCCAAAACGCGTGGAGTGGGCTTGTAACAGCCTGGCCGCGCATCTGGCAGCAGGCGGGGGACGTCTGGAACGGGTTCATTACCGTGGTGGGCGATCTCGGTGGGAGGGTTGTTGCGTGGGTACGGTCGGGATGGGCTGCATTGGTGGCAGCCTGGCCAAGCATCTGGCAGCAGGCAGGTGACGCCTGGCAGGGATTCGTGACGGCGGTAGGCGATGTTGGGGGGAAGGTGTTAGCGTGGCTCAGGAACGCCTGGGCAACCCTGAGTGCCAAATGGCCGGAGATTTGGAAAGCGGCGGGGGATATAACCTCGGGGCTGTGGAGCCAGATTAAGGATTACGCCGAGCGGTTCACACGCTGGATTTCCGAAGTTGCGAAAAATATTGATTGGAAAGGATTCTATTCCAACTTCAACAGCGCCAAGGCCGAGTTTCAGCGGCAGCTCGTGGCTCAAATCGAGGGGATCGATTGGGAAAGCACAGGACGGAATGCTGGTTACATGTTCGGCAATGCCCTTGCCAAAGCCGTACTGGGAGTCCTATCGCTGCTGATCAATGTGACGAATATAGCGTCACTACTGTCGGGTGGCGATTCCAACCAGGTACAGCTCGAACTGAACCGATATGCAACGCAATTTGCGGCCGGGTTCGCACAGGGGTTCAGCAAAGCGCTTGGCGAGAACCTGGCGTCGCTTCAGCAACTCGTTGTTGAGTGCTTCACGGGGCTTGGCGAGAAGCTATACAACAAACTGGTTGATGAGCTCAAAAACTGGGACTGGGGCGGGCTGATCCTGCGCTATCTAGGCCCGATGGGCATGGTTGTTGAGCAGATATTAACGAGGCTGAGGGGCGCGGCATCGCAGGCGTCGAGAGAGACGGGCACGGGCTGGTCGGATGTGGGGACGTCCAGTAATCTGCCGCGCGCGCGTGCTAGCGGTGGGCCTGTCGGAGCGGGACTCCCCTACCTAGTTGGCGAGCGGGGGCCCGAGCTGTTTATCCCTGCCGTGCCCGGCTACGTGGTACCGGACCGAGGGCTGGATTACGACCGCTTGGCGAGGGCCATCGCGTCTGCAGTGGGGGGCAACCCTACCCTCGGACCGGTCTACGTCAGGAGCGAAATGGACGCTCATGTGCTGGCCTACCAGCTAGGCCGTGAATTGGCACGACGACGGAGGGAGCGCGGTGGCTAGTCACGTTATTGACCTGGTCATTGGCACCGACACCGCCAACGCAATCCATCTGGCCGGGGGATCGAGCGGTAATTACCTGCTCGACTACCCGATTCAGACCGCCAAAAGCAGCGAGGCCACCGTAGTCGAGTCCCTGAGGTTGATGGTATCGGGCGCGACTATAGACGCCGTGCGAGTGCTGATCAACACAATCGAGGCGCGCCTACGCTATAGCGACCTGTATGGCAGCTCGGCGGCCGAGCTGCCAGTCTACGTGCATCTGCAACTGGGGGGCTCTGGCACCGCATATCGGAGCCCGATCTACTCGGCACAGCTGACCCTTGGCGACGATGCTCTAGGTTACCAGTGGGCTACCCAACTGATCGAGGTACAACTGACCTGGACCAGGGCGGCGTGGTGGGAGTCGACCGCGCAGACCACGCTCGTGAACGCGCAGTCGATCTATAACCGCATCACCACCGCGCCGGTATCGTATGTGGACATCTCTGGCAGCAGCATCGCGGGCAGTATCCCCAGCCCCATCGAGCTGACGGTGCAAAACACGCTCAATGAGAGCTATCACATTGCTCGCCTCTGGGCCGGCATCCAGGTCAAGGGGACCGGCTGGTACGAGAACTCCTGGGAGGCAGAGGGCGCCGGCGTCAGCGGGGGCTCAAGCGTAGCATCGGCGACGGCATCAAACGGCTATTTTCGGCGCTTTGCGGTGCCCGCCACCGAGGGTTCGCTGGCCACGTGGACGCCTACGGTGTGGAATTACTCGCGTGGGCGCTGGTTCGCGGTTCTGGGCTGCCTAGCGAGTGCCCCCAATAGTGGCGTCCGCATCCGGTGGGAGATACTGTACGCCGGGCTGGCCCATTGGCGGGGCGACCTGATCAGCATCTCCACCGACCTGATGCAGATTTTCGGGGCGATCCCCGTCCCGCCGGCTCTGGAAGGGGCAGACAGCGTGGAGCCCCTTACCCTGCGGCTGCGCGGGCTGGGGAGCGGAAACCTGGACATCGATTATTTCCGGCTGCTGCCGGTCAACAGCTGCCGCGTCTACATAGCCCGGCAGCTGGGAGCCGGGTACCAGGAGAGCGTCATGGACGACCCAACCATCGCGGAGGGGGCCCTGCTGTTGACGTCGGGTGGTACCAGGGTGCCGGGCTTCTACGCGCTGTACGACCCGCTGGTAGTCTGGCCGGGGATCGACCAGCGCCTGTACCTGTCATGGTGTGACACCACGACGGCAAAGGCAACCTGGACGGCATCGGTAACCGTCAAACACCGGCCACGGAGGCTCACGCTATGAGCCTGTCCGTTCTGGTTTTAGACCGGGAAACGGGCGCGCCACTGTCCGTCAACGGCACCCTGGTACCGCAGCGGTATAGCTGGAGGGCCGTCGGCGGCCCCGCCGGAGCGACGATAGAGCTGAGGGGGCCAGCAGTGGAATGCGAGAGCGCCCTGGGCTGGCTGCGCTGCCCGGTCGAGATATGGCACTCCGCCCTGGGGCGCGTGTGGTGGGGATACGTGCACGAGGTTGAGGTAGACATCGGCGGCGTCACCTATGCCGTAAATCTAGACGAGGTCTATAACCGCGTCGCCGTGCAATACGAGGACCGAGACGCATCGGGCACCAGCGGGACCAGCGCCATGACCGCCTGGGCAGAGGATGCTGAGAGCATTGCCACCTATGGCTATCGGGAGACGGTGCTGACCGCGAACAACAGCAATCAGGCTGCGGCGGAGCAGAAGCGGAACGCCTACCTAGCCAAATATAGCCAGCCGATCAGAACGTGGAAACCAGGCACCGAGGCAGACAAGCCCACGGCTACCCTGCATTGCCTAGGCTGGTGGCAGACCCTGGGGTGGCGGAGTTACAGTCGGTCTCTCCTGATGGAGGGGAGCTCGGAGTGGCCCTGGTTTACCATCTCGTTCGCAAACTACGCCAGTTCCCAACGGGCCTACCAGACCCTGCAACTGGGCGGGACCTATGAGTTCTGGGCGGAGCAGCTCGTGCTGGTGCTGGGCAAAAGCGCGAGCAGCCCGCACAGCAACCTGGTGATCGACCTGGTGCAGGATAACGCGACGTCCGGCCTACCCCAGCCGGGGACGGTGCTGTACTCGTGGAGCATCGACCCTGGCAGTGGTGACCTGCGGCCTGATAGCTATATCTGGAGCACACACACCCTGAGCCCGCGGGTGCTATTGGACCCGACGAGGCGGTACGGGATCTACCTACGCAGGGCGGACAATAATCAGGAGGACGGGACGGCGTACAAGGTCAATTGTTATGCGACGGGGAACGACCTGTACCCGCGCGGCAATTTTTATCTCTACAACGCCAACACGTCGACCTGGTATGACGAGACTCAGGTCGAGGATGCGGGATTCCAATTGTATGGCGCCTGGCGCAGCAGCACGCAGTTGGGGGACATCATCACCAGTGCTGGCCAATTCCTGAGCCTGGGCACCCTCCCCACCATTGAGCTGTACCAGCCTCCATATAGGGCGGCCAACAGCAACGCTCTGACCGAGGTTGAGCAGCTGCTTGCCTTAGGCGACGGGAGCGGCAACGGCCTGATTGCAGTGGTCAACCCAGATCGCACCGTCAGCGTCTACACGGAGCCGGCTCCCGGCTACGCCGACTATTACTACGGCCCGGATGGGCAGCTATACGACCTGACGCACGTGTTGGTACCGCCCGAGCGCTGCCCGGTTGGGATATGGGTCCGGCCCGATCCCCTGATCTATCCGGTCGGGGTGGCGGCCAGCTACGTCGAGGAGATGGAGTTCGACTGCCAGGAACGCTCGCTCCGGCCGACGATGCGTGGCGAGCGCAATGTCTGGGGTGATTAGACCATGGACACCAGAACGCGCGCAGAGCTGATACAGCAACTGAGACCAGCCTGGCTGGCAGATATCACCGGCGTCATCGCCAGTGGGCGCATTGGGGCGCACGAGCTCAGCGGGACGCTGCACACGGGGACGCTGGCTAATGACCAGGGGCCGCAGTTTTTGCTCGTGGATGGCACGAGGCAGCTAACTGGGGACCTGAGCGTAGCGGCGGGGGTGAAAATCGATGGTGTGGATATCTCGCTGCATGCGCATACGGGGTCCGATGGCAGTACGCAGGTGTCGCATGCTAGCCTGACGGGTGTTAGTGCAGACCAGCATCACCCGCAGATTCACGCGCATTCCACGCATACCAGTATTGGACCGGATGACCATCACACTGCCCTGATCGGGCTGACTGGCGATTCTGGTACAGCGGTCCCCGATGCCTCGGATTACGTGCAGATCGTCGGTGGCGACGGCCTGACCAGCACCGCCAGCGGCAGTGTAGTTGCTATCGCCCTGGATACACCCGGTACGGTATCAGGGACGACGACCAACAGTGCGACTGGCAATCATACCCATGCCGTTACTGCCTATTCCGCCGGGCGCGTTAGCGGGACCGCGCGTGCAGGGGAGCTCGTCAAGTACGGGAGCGCGGGAGGGCTGGACCTTGGCCCGTCCACGATCAGTTATGCGGACAGCGGCGGCAATCCTCTGGCTGGCGATATCCTCACTGTAGGCTCCCTCAACGTGCACCAGTACGCGGGAGGCGGCATCGCCATTGGCCTGAACAAGGCATGCGATCCCCAGTTCGACTTGGACATCGCGGGGAACCTGCGGGCGTGCGGATGGATTGTGGGCAAACACGCTATCCAGGTCGGCGACCCGCTGATGATCTGCCACTATGACGGCAAGATCCCCTACAGTGATGGGCGCATCGGCGAGACGGATTTTACCGGTGATTTGGTCGGTCACAAGGGGCAGGTGCCCACGACGTCGGGGACGGTCGTATTCCGCAAGGCCGCTGGGCTATGGGGAAAGGCCGTCCAGGTGGCGGAGGGGACGACGAATATCGTCAATAACCCGTCGTTCGAGGTGGACACGAGCAGTTGGGCTGCCTACCAGGGTGGGACGCTGGCACGTGACACGACGCTATCCTACATGGGGAGTGCGTGCGCTAGCCTAACGAGCAGTAGCACCCCGCAGCCGTATATCTCGCAATCGCAGCCGCTGACGCCAGCAGCAGGCACCTGGTATACGCTCAGTGCCTGGGTGCGGGCAGGAGCTAACGCAGTGGGGCTGACGCTCACGGCCAGGCTGATCGAGCGGGGAGGGGCGCAGCCCGATGCCTATAGTGATGGCTCGGTTACACTCACGGCGCAGTGGCAGCGCGTTACCGTGAGCCGGCAGTGGCAGCAGGGCGACCGTACTACCGTACTCTGTAATTTCATCCTCAATAGTAGCGCTAGTGGTGCGGTCGTCTATATCGATGCGGTGCAGCTGGAGCAGAAAGCGTATCCGACGCCGTACCACGACGCCACGATTAACGGCTCCAACGCCCGTAGCGCGGGATACCTGCGCTATCCTGGTATCCCGCTACCACGCAGCGGCACACTGGCCATATGGGCATGCTCTGCGGCGCCCTACAATGCTGGCACCTACCGACAGCTAGTGAGCTGCGATAATGGCGGGGCCACGGGTATATTCGTGCGCATCAATAGCGCGAATCAGCTGGGGTTTGCGATAGGCGGGGCAACGCGCATCACCTACAACCTGTCTGAGAGCCTGTTTGGTGCCCTCACGTGGCACCATGTGGCGGCTACCTGGGATGAGGCGGCTAACGCCTGTGCTCTGTATTTGGATGGCGTCCAGGTCGGGACATCGCCGTGGTATACGCCGACCGACTGGGGCAATGGCTGGGTTGTCGGCTCGATTATCGGCGTCCAAAACTGGCCGGGCTGGCTGAAGGATTTTGTGCTCTGGGATACGGTCCTCGATGCGGGGCAGATTCGGGCTATTGCGGAGAGCCGGGCACCCGTGTTTGCCGAATCTGCTGTCTACACGTTCCGCAACGCGCCGGGCGGGATGGTATGGGCGGATGCAAACGGCCTGTGGGCGCGGTCGGCATCGGGCAATGCGATCCTGGGCGTGTATGGCGGGACGTCGTCTGGCTACTCCTGGGGCGGGCAGTCCCTGGATGTGGGCGATGTGCTGATTGGCAGAGGCAATGCGTACACACTCTGGGATGACTCGGCAGGGACGCTGTCCATCGGCGGCAAAATCACGCTGCAAAGCGACGGCACCGCGAGCATTGCGGGGGTGCTGAACCTTGGCAGTAGTGGTGGCATTTTCCAGGGCACGGGGACGTTCGGCTCCCCGACGACGGGGCTCAAAATCTACAACAGTGGCGGGATCGGGCTGTTGGAGACCTGGAGGGATGGGACAAAACAGGTTTACCTGGATACCAACGGAGCGCTGGTGGCTGGTGGGGGGAAAATCGCCCTGAACTCTGCAGGGCTGAGAATGTCCCCGGCGTCTGCCGGTGTGACAGACCCGGCTGCTTCGGTGACCTGGGTTTCAGGCGGGGACAGACTGGGATGTGCTGGCGCATACCTGTTGATCGGCGGTTCGTCGACAGTTGCCGGAGCCAGCCTCGTTTCCAATCCCGATAAGGCGTTCTCGTATGGCCAAACCGACATCTCGGCCTACTCCACCAGTTATGAGTGCTCTACCTCCTGGTACAGCGATACTGGGAGGATTGAGCTCCAGGTTTACAACTGCAGTACATTGACGAGCAAATACGCCAGGTTCTATGCCGACGGCCGGTTTTGCCCGGACACGGTGACCGGGACTCGCGTCTACAACAGCACAGCGATCCCTCTGAGCACGAGCGGGACCTGGTACAACCTCACGTTCAATAGCGAGCGGTTCGACACGGACAACATTCACTCGACCGCGAGCAACACCGACCGTTTGACCTGCTCCACTGCCGGCGTCTACCTGATCATCGGGAGCGTGCGGTTCGCCTCCAACGCCAATGGAGACCGTCTCCTTAGCATTGTCCTCAACGGCACGACCACCCTAGCCATGGAGACCACACGGGCAGCCTCGGGCAACCCGACGACCATGACCGTATCAGCGATCTACCAGCTGAACGTGGGAGATTACGTGACCCTGAGTGCCCAGCAGACGAGCGGGGGATCGCTGAACATTGAGGCGGCCGGCAACTACTCGCCAGAGTTTATGATGGTACGGTTAGCATAAAACAGGGAGGCTCAATGGAGGACAGGATCAGGGCACGCATATCTCAGCTAGAGGCGGAGCGCGACCGCCTAGTGGCGCAGCTGTCGCCATACCAGCAGCAGCTGGCCGCGTACAACGCGGCCATTGGGGAGCTGAGGGCGCTACTGGAGCCCGGAGGCGCATCGGTGGAGGTAGATGATGGAGTGGCAGATCGTAGCGCAGGCGCTGCTTGAGCGGCTGGCCTAGATGGCTGTAGGGGTGGGAGTCGGCCTGATTGTGGAATGGCTCTGGCACCCGATGGATAGGCTGCTCACGAAGGCACTCCGCGGGGTGTGGAGGGAGCGCGCGGAAGGGAGGTATTGAGAGTGTACAAACTCGGTCCGCACATCATACGCAACACCAACGCCGCTATGGAGTGGACGCGCAAGGCGGCCATTGTCAAAAGCATCGACGACATAGGGCCATTGGCGAACGCCCCGGAGGGGGCGATCAGGGTTTACCGGCGCTACCTGCCGGACCAGGAGGGTTTAGCCCGCGCCAGTCCCCAGGCCGTCGCCAATGCCATACTGACTGGCCTGAGAGGATACAATCATCCCCGTTTGTATGTGGAAGTGTTCAATGAGTACCGGCAGACGGCCGCCGAGATCGCCTTCCACGCCGACGTCGTGGAGCAGGTCACGGCCACATTGCACAGGGCCGGTTACAGGGTGGCCGGGTTTTCGTTCAGCACGGGGAACCCCGAGCCGGAGGTGTGGCAGTTCCTCCGGTCGCGGGGGTTCTGTGGTGTCGATGCTATCGCCCTGCACGAGTACTGGGGGATGCGCGGATTCAGCACGTGGAACGCCCTGCGCTACCGGCGCGTGCACGAGTGGCTGGGGGGCCAGCATCCACCGTTCGTCATAACGGAGTGCGGGCGGGATGCAGTCGAGGGCGCCGAGGGCCGCCCGGGCTGGCAGCGGCAGGGGGTGACGGGGGACCAGTATGTGAGGGAGTTGCTTTCCTACGCCGCCGAGCTGGAGAAAGACGGTTACGTCCTGGGGGGCACGGTTTTCACCTGTGGCCCTTATTCGGATTTCGCCGGCTTCGACGTGGATGGGTTGGTGGGACGCATCCCGCCCGCCAGCCAGACCATCAGCATACCAGACAGACCAGTCACAGGAGGGGATATGGACATCATCACGCAGTACCGGAGCATTTACGATCAGTGGGTGGCAGCCGGCGGCGTCGTCAACAATTTTCGCCGTCATTTGCTGGCTATAGGCATCCTGCAGCCCACGCAGGAGGATATCAGGCTGCTGATCAATGAGGCATATGCAGCCAATCAGCAGTTGAAGCAGACCGCGGACCGTTTTTTCCGTTGATGGTGTCGGCGCGCCCCCACCTGGTGTTGCAGAGTCCCAATCACGGGGGGCCGCGTTCCCAGACCAGGGGCGTGGTATTGCACAGCACCAGGTCGGGGGCCACCGGCACCGATGCCCTATCGCAGGAGTACGACCGGACGATCAGCTGGTTCATGCAGCCAGGAGCGGAGGCCTCGGCCCATCGCGTGATCGGCTACGTGCCTGGCCAGCACGCCCAGTTGGTGGCTGACGACAACATCGCCTGGCACGCAGGCGACCTGAACGAGGCGTGGCTGGGGATAGAGTTCTGCCAGCCCCGGCCGGAGGACCCGTATAGCCAGTGGCAGATCGAGACGGGGGCGGCGGTGGTGGCCGAGTGGCTCAGGCAGTATGGCCTGGAGCCGTCAGCAGCTACCATTGTTCGCCACCAGGACACCGAGCAGGGGCGCCGAGAGGGGAAGAGCGACCCTGGGGATCGGTTTCCATTGGGCGCGTTTGTTGATCTGGTAGGGAGGTTGTATGTACGGTGACTTTACGGGCCTGGCAGCAGTGCCGGTGATCGTCGGCATCGTCGAGGTGTGCAAGCGCTGGATAAGCGACGATCGCTGGTATCCGGTGATCGCGCTTATCGTCGGCATCGCCATTAACGTAGCCGTCGCCCACCAAACCGGCAGCGACTACCTGCTGGCGGGCCTGCTCGGCATTGTGGCTGGCCTGGCAGCCGGCGGGCTCTATAGCGGGGGCAAGGCGATCACCAATCCGCGGTAGCGGAGGTCGGGCTGGGACAAGCTCGACTGTGCCTATTCCCCCCGGTTACCCCGGGATTACCCCACCCCGCCTAGCAAAGCAACCTAGCAAACACAAGATATGGCCCTCCGAAGGTTCGGAGGGCCATATCTTGGTATCTATGGGCAGGAGTGGAGGGACTCGAACCCCCGACCAACGGTTTTACCACGCCCAGCACTCTGGTTTGTTCATCTACCCGGATGAGCGGTTGTTCCCTAAGCGCGACTAGATACATCTGGCCATCACGTTCTTCTAGGATTTTGACGAGGCTTTCGCCATCATGAACAGCCAAAACGATATCCCCTGGTCTAGGGCTAGCATCCAAATCGACGATAACTCGGTGCCCGCTGCGAATCTCCGGTTCCATACAGTCTCCGCTGGCGGGGACGGCGATGAATCGGTGCTCACGCTCATCGGCCGCGGGCATATACGGCCAGTACTCCGCCTCGACAAGTACGCCCGCGCCGGCACTGGCTGGCTGACTGGTTTCGGGCACCAGGATTGGCAGCGACTCTTCGAGTTCGCGAATGATCTCATGCGGGGTGCGGCGCTCGCGAATCGGAACCGGAGCTACCCTGTAGCCCGCTGCCGCCCAGAGCGCCTCGGGAGGTACCCTCAGCACAGCGGCGACGCGCTCCAGCAGCTCTCGCTCCGGCCTCTCGCGCCGGCCCAGCTCGACCAACGACAACCAAGAGCGAGTCACACCGGCGTAGGTAGCCAGCATGCCCTGCGTTAGGCCCCTTTGTTCGCGTAACCGCCTGATGAGCGGCCCTACAGCCTCTTGTGCCATCCTCTGGTGCCCCTGCTACTAACGTAGCATATTTTGCGCGCACGTTCTAACGGAAACCAGGTCTGCATCAATTAGGTGTTGACATTAGCAGCAACATATGCTACTCTTGTAGCCGTCAAGGAGGGCGAGCGAATGCTTTTTCAACGGCTCCTGGACAGGCAACGGCAATTGCGGTTATCGGACAGGCAGTTTGCTAACCTCCTGGGAATTCCGAGGTCAACGTGGCAGTTGACTCGCACGGGTGTTAGACCCGTGGGGCGGCGGGTGGCCGTTGCTGCCCTACAAACGTTTCCCGATCTGGCGCCCGATGTCGCTCTTTTTTTGCTTTCTAGTGCTACGAGCGTATCACGTGCAGCTATGGATGTAGCTTACCGTATCACGTCTAGTCACCAGGAGGGCCACAATGACCACACAGAGCGAACCGATGAAGCGTAGGTACTCCGACTACCCGCCCGAGACGCAGCGCGCGATCGACGGCATCATTGCCATCGGTGTGCGCATCGTTCGCCGCCTGGAGGCCGAGGGGCGGTTGGATGCGATCCTGGCCGAGGGCGATGGTAGCACGGGGGGCGGGCTGGCGAACTATTCGGATAGGAAAGGAGGTGAAATGAATGGCCAGACCAATGTCGCTTAACGGCGGATCGAAGCAGGCGTTCCCCAGGCATGTCAGCGACGGGCTGCTGGACCTGCGCGCATTGCGCTCGCAGATCGTAGGCGCTGCGAGAGTGGCGCGCGACGCCCGGCAGTCGCTGCCAGTGCGACGGCGGTGGCAGGCGTATCGGGAGCTGCTAGAGCACGCACTAGACGTGCGGATAGAGCTGCTGCAGCGCTCAACCGAGAGCCACGAGCGAGCCATCAGCGGGCGAGTTGGGCTGATGTGCCGGCGGTACGAGGCGTGCGACCCGACACATCGGGACCTGTGCGTGATGGCGCAAAAAAGAATCGCCGCCAGTGAGGTCAGCACTGGCGGCGACGCGGCGTAGTCACTGGTTGGTGCTACGCCGTCATTATAACACCAATGACGGGAGAGCGAACAAATGAAATGGGGAAACGACAGAAACGGCAGGTGCGAGGCGTGTGGGAGAAAGCTGGGGAGTTGGGAGGGCAAGATCTGCGCCAGTTGCGAGGCGGCAATCTCCCGCAGCCTCAAGGACGCGGACATCGTGCCCCGCGACCAGGCTATCCGAGTGGTGGGAATGCCAAATGCTAGGGACCGCTACCTAGGGGAGCTAGCGGCAGCCATCTCCGACGCCGAGTGCGCCGGGGACCTGGATTACGCCAGCTATCTGCGCGACCTGCAACACTGGGCGCGCCGAATGGAGGTGCGCAATGGCTGACTTTAGGCAGACACTAGCGCGCCTGAGCCCGGAGGAGCGGCATCGGCTGAAGCTCTACGCCCAGGCCGTTGCGGGCCTGCGGATGGCCGCCTGGCAGGCCGAGGACGATCACGACTATGCCGGAGCGGCGTACTGGCGGCACCGTGCCTGGGATATACGCCAGGCCGGCAGGGCGCTGTGGGCGGAGGCGAAACGCCGCTCCGCCATGGAGGTGCGCAATGGCTGAGAGGGCGATGGCACCAAGCAACGGTTTGGATGTGTCGACATTGCATGCCCTGGTCGTGCGGGGCGACCTATCGCAGCTGACCCCGGAGCAGCAGGTGCGGTATTACCTGGAGGTGTGCCGGGCCACTGGGCTGGTGCCGGCCACCAAGCCCTTCGAGTTCCTCAAGCTCAACGGGCGCCTGGTCCTGTACGCGCTCAAGAGCGCGACGGACCAACTGCGGGCCAGACACAACCTGTCCATGCGCATAACGCGCCGGGAGCGCATTGACGATCAGTACTTGGTCGAGTGCGAGGTGACTGATGGCACCCGCACCGACCAGGAGATCGGCGTCGTCTCGCTGGCCGGCCTGAGCGGCGATGCCCTAGCCAACGCGATAATGAAAGCGGTCACCAAGGCCAAGCGCCGGGCCACGCTCTCGTTCTGCGGACTGGGGATGCTCGACGAGACGGAGGTGGAGAGCATTCCCAGCGCCACGCCCGCACCGGAGACGACGGCTCGCGTGATCGAGCAGATCGACGAGCAGGGCACGGACATGGCGGCCAACGCGACCGATTCTGGACCGTCCGAGGCGGCGGAGAGAGACCAGTTGCGCCGGCGCTGGGCGCAGCTGTGGAACCGAGCGATGGACCTGCGGATGAAGCCCACGGTGACCATGCGGCCGCACGGATCGCTTCCCGATATGCGAGAGGCGGTAGCGCGATTGGCACGGGAGGTCGCCGCCATGGAGGAGATCGCGGCGGAGAGGGACCGTGCCGGCAACCTGTGACCGCTGCGGGCGCCGGGAGCTGGTGTACGTCTGCCCGGATTGCCGCAAGGCGGTCCGGGCAGAGGCCCAGCCCAAGCAGAAGCGCGGGGCGCGCCATTGCAAACCGTGCCGGGCGCAATGGAAACAGGGGCATTGGGAATTGCCATATGCCCATTGCGCCGAGTGCCTACGGGGAAAGGGTATCGAGATAGCCTGAGGCTCGCCGGGCAATTGGACATGGGACTCGAATGATCTGCAGAGGTCCGGACTAGGACTAGGGAGAGTGGAGACAGTGGCATGGATTCCTTCGCATCAAGAGCTCGCGCGGCATCCAAAGACCCGCAGGCTGGCTAGGCTCCTGAGAATCACGGTTCCGACGGCGATTGGGCATCTGCACCTGCTGTGGTGGTGGGCGCTGGACTACGCCCCCGACGGACGGCTCGACCGATACGATGCGGACGATCTGGCCGATGCCACAATGTGGGAGGGCGACCCCGCGGAGCTGATGGAGGGGCTGATCGCCGCCGGATTCATCGATTCTGACGACGATGGGCGCCGGCTGCACGACTGGGA
>Ga0078972_1005775_pt1 | contig 30774 bp, 30 predicted proteins | sample YelNatPaOPGAMG01_FD_67568 | JGI IMG/M metagenome (GOLD analysis project Ga0078972, IMG submission 67568) | Hot spring thermophilic microbial communities from Obsidian Pool, Yellowstone National Park, USA - OP-RAMG-01 (SPADES assembly) (version 2) | ecosystem: Environmental > Aquatic > Thermal...
TCATGGAGAAAATGATAGCGCGGGGAGGCGGAGGTTGGGAAGTTAAGAGCATGCCCGTCCAAAATAGGCCATGCCTGTCCAAAATAAACTGCTCTGTCGGCTCCAACTCACGGCTGGGTCTCGGCGCGAATCGAAGGCCGCCCCCCCATGCCCTCATTCCGGCGAGCAGAGCGAGTCCCGAATCCGGGCGGGGGAAAAAGAGGGATTCCGGAAGCCGGAATACCTCACGAGAGTGCTCCTCGCCCGTGAGGGATGAAAGTCTGTGTGTTCAGCGGATCAGAAGGGGACTTTCTCAGCCATGACGGCCTTGGAAGGGGGACTTTCTCACCAACGCTTATGGAGCAATGACGGCAAGGAGGGGGTGGCCATTCCACCACTGGCTCCCGCGCGTCTCACGTCTTGCGTCTCGCGTCTCGCGCCTCACGTCTCGCGTCTCACGTCTTGCGTCTCACGTCTTGCGTCTCGCGTCTCGCGTCTCACGTCTCACGTCTCGCGTCTCGCGTCTCACGTCTTGCGTCTCGCGTCTCACGTCTCGCGTCTCACGTCTCGCGTCTCGCGTCTCACGTCTCTTCTTCCCTCTGGGACAAGGTGCACGGGTGATCTGAGGAGACGAAGCGATGAGGCAGGGAGGCGGCTCTCGGCCTTGTTCCCTCCCTGCCTCGCCGGTTTTCTGCTGCTCTAGTCTCACTCTCTCTCTACTGGATCTGCTGGATGAGGGCGAACATGGGCATGTACATGGCGATGACGATGCCGCCGATGGTGACGCCCAGAAAGACGATGATGACGGGCTCCAGCATGGACATGAGGTTGCCCACGGCCTCGTCCACCTCGTCCTCGTAGAAGTCGGCGATCTTGCCGAGCATGGCGTCGAGGGCGCCGGTGGACTCGCCCACGTTGATCATCTGGGTCACCATGCCGGGAAAGATCTTGGACTCCTCCAGGGGCTGGGTGAGCGTCTTGCCCTCCTCCACCGCCTTGCGCGTCTTCAGGATGGCCTCTTCCACGATGGCGTTGCCGGAGGTGCGTGCGGTGATATCCAGCCCTTCCAGGATGGGCACGCCGGAGGAGACGAGCGTCGCCAGGGTCCGGCAGAAGCGGGCGACGGCGATCTTCTTCAGGACGATGCCGAAGACCGGGAGCTTGAGCAGGATCTTATCGATGGTGTACCGGCCCCCCGGCGTCCTGTAGTAGAGGCGGATGGTGATGGCCACGGCGATGATGAGGAGGATGACCAGCCAGGCCCACCGGCCCAAAAAATTGCTGATGGCGATGACGATCCGGGTGGGCAGGGGGAGACGGGCTCCCAGGCCTTCGAAGAGGTTGGCGAAGGTGGGGACCACCTTCCACATGATCACCATCACCACCAGAATAGCCACCGTGACCACTACCACGGGGTAGATCATGGCCGATTTGATGGCGGATCGCAGTTTGACGGCCTTCTCGATGTAGACCGAGAGGCGCTGGAGGATGGTGTCCAGGATGCCGCCCGCCTCCCCGGCCGCCACCAGGTTGCAGTAGAGGTCGTTGAAGACCTTCGGGTGCTTCTTGAAGGCCTCGTGGAGGCTGGAGCCCGCCTCCACGTCCTCGCGGATTTCGAAGAGAACGCGCTGGAAGGCCTTGTTGGACTGCTGGGAGCCCAGGATCTCCAGGCACTGCACCACGGGGAGGCCCGCGTCGATCATGACGGAGAACTGGCGGGTGAAGATGGCCAGCTCCTTCGTTTTTACGCCGCCGCCGAATTTGGGAAGGGCGATCTCCTTGCCCTTCTCCTTGATCCTCGTGGCGATGATCTGCTGGCGCCGGAGGGCCGCGACGACGGCATCCTTGTTGTCGGCGGCCATGGCGCCTTCTATGGTCTCTCCGGTCCGCCTGCGGCCTTTCCACTCGAACTGGGGCATGGTTCTTCCCTCCCTGTCCTAAGCCTTCAGGGCTTACGCACCGGCATGGGCCCCCGGGGGGGTGCGGCAGTCGGCGAGGGCGCGTTCATGCGCCTTTGTCCCAAGGTGATGTTGCGGTTGATCAACTCCTGGAGTTCGTCCGGCATGGAGGAACGGGCCATGGCCGTCTCCAGGTCAATCTTCCCCTTCAGATACAGGTCGGCGAGAGACTGGTTGAAGGTCTGCATGCCGTGACCCGACTGGCCCGTCTGCATGACCGAATAGAGCTGGTGCACCTTGTCTTCGCGGATGAGGTTCCGGACGGCGGCATTGGGCACCATGATCTCCACCGCCAGGCAGCGTCCCTTCCCGTCCCGCGTGGGCAGCAGAGACTGGCAGAGGAGGCCCTGGAGCACGAAGGAGAGCTGGGTCCTGACCTGGGACTGTTGGTGGCTGGGGAAGACGTCGATGATCCTGTTGATGGTCTCCACCGCCGAGTTGGTGTGCAGGGTGGCGAAGGTGAGGTGGCCCGTCTCGGCGATCCTCAGGGCCGCCTCGATGGTCTCCAGGTCGCGCATTTCGCCGATGAGGACCACGTCCGGGTCCTGCCGCAGGATGCTCTTCAGGGCGTTCTTGAAGGAGAAGGTGTCGGAGCCGATTTCCCGCTGGTTTACCACGCAGGACTTGTGGGGGTGGAGGTACTCGACCGGATCCTCGATGGTGATGATGTGGTCGTTCCGCTCGCGGTTGATCTTGTCGATCATGGCCGCCAGCGTGGTGGACTTTCCCGAGCCCGTGGGCCCGGTCACGAGGATGAGCCCCCTGGGCTTTTCGCAAAGCTTTTCCACTACCGGCGGTAGCCCCAATTCCTGAAAGCCTCTTATCTCGTAGGGAATGGTGCGGAAGGCCCCCGCCACCGCGCCGCGCTGGCTGAAGATGTTTCCCCGGAAACGGGAGAGCCCCTTGATGCCGAAGGAGAGGTCCAGTTCGAGGTTCTCCTCGAATTTGTGCTTCTGCTGGTCGGTCAGGATGCTGTAACAGAGCTGCTTGGTCTCGGCCGCCGTGAGGGGCTTGGTCCCTTCGATGGGGGTGAGCTTGCCGTGGATCCGGATCTGGGGCGGGGAATTGACCGTGATGTGGAGGTCGGAGCCCCCGTGGTCCACCAAGAATTTTAGCAACTGATGGATCGTGACGGTCATGGGGCCCTCCGTAAACGGGTCAATTGACGGTTTCTCGGACCACTTCTTCAACGGTGGTAATGCCGTTGCTGATCTTCACCAGGCCCGAGCGCCGGAGGGTAATCATCCCCTCCTGCAAGGCCTGCCGTTTGAGCTCCACCGCATTGGCGCCCATGAGGACCATCTCCCGGAGCTGCTCGCTCATCTCCATGACCTCCATGAGCGCTACGCGGCCCTTGTAGCCGCTGTTGTTGCAGGCGGGGCAACCCCGTCCCTTGTAAACCTTCACGGTGTCCACCTCCTCGTCGGTGTAGCCCAGGTCCTGCAGGGCCTTGCGGGGAAGCTTGACCTCCTCCTTGCACTCTTTGCAGATCCGGCGGACGAGACGCTGGGCCTGGATGAGATGGACGGAGGTAGCCACGAGGAAGGGCTCGATGCCCATGTTCATGAGGCGGCTGATGGTGGAGGGGGCGTCGTTGGTGTGCAGCGTGGAGAGGACGAGGTGGCCCGTGAGGGCCGCCTTGACGGCGATCTCGGCCGTCTCGAAGTCGCGGATCTCGCCCACCAGGATGATGTTGGGATCCTGCCTCAGGAAGGCCCTGAGGGCCGAGGCGAAGTTGAGGCCGATGGCCTCCTTCATCTGCACCTGGTTGCACCCTTCGATGTTGAACTCCACGGGGTCCTCGGCCGTCATGATGTTGGTCTCGGGCTTGTTGAGCTGGCCCACCGCCGAGTAGAGGGTGTTGGTCTTGCCCGAGCCGGTGGGGCCGGTGACCAGCACCATGCCGTAGGGCTTCATGATGGCCCGCTGGAACTTCTGCATGCTCTCTTCCTCGAAGCCCAGCTTGGTCAGGTCGAGCTTGAGGCCCTCCTTGTCGAGCAGCCGGAGCACGATCTTTTCGCCGTAGAGGCAGGGCACCACGGAGACGCGGTAGTCGATCTCCTTCGTCTTGTTGTCCAGCTTCATCCTCATCTTGATGCGCCCGTCCTGGGGCAGGCGCTTCTCGGCGATGTCCAGCTTGGCCAGGATCTTCAGGCGGGAGGCGATGGCCTCCCGCAGCTTCATGGGCGGCCGGAGCTGCTCGTAGAGGACGCCGTCGATGCGGAACCGGACCCGGAAATCTTTCTCGTAGGGCTCCACGTGGATATCGCTGGCTCCCTTCCTTACGGCATCCGTAAGGATCAGGTTGCAGAGCTTGACGACAGGGGCGTCCTGGCTGGCCTGTTCCAGGTCTTCCGCGGAGATCTCGCCCTCCTCTTCCTCCACTTCGAGATCGGCCACCTCCTCCTTGGCGATCTCGTCCATGATCTCCTTGAGCTGGAGCTCGTGAGTGGAACCGTAGTACCGCGCGATGGCCTCGCGGATGGAGGCCTCAGCGGCCACCACGGGTTCCACCTGGTAGCCGGTGATGAATCGGATATCGTCCAGGGCAAAGACGTTGCTGGGATCGGCCATGGCCACGGTGAGCGTAGCACCCGTCCGCTCGATGGGAATGACGAGGTACTTCTGCGCCACATCGGAGGGGATGTGCTTCAGGATGGACTCGTCGATCTCGAAGTGCTCCAGGTGGATGGCGGGCACGCCGTACTGCTCCGACAGGAGGGAGGTGATGTCCTCCTCCTTGACGTAGCCCAGCCGGACCAGGTTATAGCCCAACTTTCCCCCATTGGTCTTCTGGAGCTGGAGGGCCTCCTGGAGCTGTTTCTGGTTGATCAGCCCCGCTTTGATGAGCATTTCCCCCAAACGTTCCGCCATGGCAGCCTTCCAGCCTCCCCAAAAAAATCATAACTAATCCATTATAAAAGGCGAAGAAAGGGGCTGTCAACTCAGGGAGGGGGCGGAAGGGGACAAGGGAACTAGGCAAAGGAAGCCGTCTCGCGTTTCACGTCTCGCGTCTCGCGTCTCGCGTTTCGCGTCTCGCGTTTCGCGTCTCACGTCTCGCGTTTCACGTCTCGCGTCAGAACGGCGCGAAGCCTCCCTGCTCCCAGAAGTCGGCCCGGACGAGGGCGTGGAGGGCCTGGAGGGCCTCGAAATGGCCCCGCTCCCACTGGGCGAGGAAGCGGTAGAACTCCTGGACCTCGCGCTCGGAGGCCCCTTCGGCCGCAGCCGAGAAGTGCGCGATGGCGTTGGTCTCGAGCTGCATGCCCACGGAGAGAACGCCCAGCTCGAAGGCCGCGCCGTGGGCCTGCTCCTTAAACCTCTGGGTAAAGATCGCGTCGGTGATGGCTTTGACCCGGGGATCCCGGCGGTCCACCGCGAAGGCTCCGCTCCCCTCGGCCTCGTAGCGCCGCATCACCTCGCGCAGGTAGCTCTTGTGTTCGGTTTCGTCCTTGGCCAGCTTGTCGAAGAGCTCCTGGACGGCCGGCTTGGCGGCCTTCTCGGCGGCCAGGGAGTAGAAGGTGTAGCCGTCCACCTCGATCTGGTAGGCTCTCTTGAGGATCTCACGGATCTGGTCCTTCGGGTCGCTCATGGTTTCCTCGCTTGAGGGGACAGGGGACAAGGGACAGGGGACAAGAGGCCGTATTTCGTGCTCCCCGCCGGGCTTTCCCGCTCCGCCCTCCCTGACTTCCTACCTTCCGGTCCTCGCCGTCTCCTCCCAGACCAGCGGTTCAGGTTTGAGGGCGGCCTCGTCGGCCGGGACGTACTCCAGGGCGTGCGTCGGGCAGAAGGGGACGCACTTGGGGTCTCCTCCGCAGAGGTCGCACTTCTGGACGCAGTGGTAGGCCTCGTCCCAGAGCATGTTGCCGAAGGGGCAGGCGGCCACGCACAGGCGACAGCCGATACACCGCTCCCGGATCATTTCGATGGCCCCCGTCGCCTCGTTGCGCACGAGGGCCTGGGTGGGGCAGATGGCGGCGCAGGCGGCGTCGTCGCACTGGAAACAGACCACGGGCGTGCCCAGTTCGGGGCCGCGCCGGAAGATGTTGATGCGGGTCTTGCTGGGCTTGCCCTCGCTGCCGTGCGCGAAGGCGCAGGCCAGCTCGCACTTGCCGCAGGCGATGCATCGCTCGATGGTGACGCGGAAGATCCTTTTCATGGCTGGCCTCTCCTATCTCCACCGCTCGTCATCCGCGGCCTCACCGCACGCCCCCGGCCCCCGCCGAGAGCTTGCTGAAGGTGTGGGCCATCTCCCGCCGTTTGCAGGCGTCGCAGGTTTCGAAGTAACTGCGGGGGACGCCGTTCCTACCCGCGTAGAAGCCGGCCTGGGCCGTGGTAATGTGGGCCTTGCCGCACGTGGGGCACCGCACCATCTCGAAGGTCTTGTTCCAGATGGTCCTCTTGGCGTCCGAGGTCTCGTAGGGGATGCAGGAGGTGGGGCAGACCTCGGCGCAGGCCAGACAACCGATGCAATCGGGCGGAGCCTCGTGGAAGGGGGGGGCGATCTCCCGGCCGGCCCCGCGGTTCACGGAGCTGATGGCGAAGACTCCAATGTGGTCGCAGACCCTCGTGCAGAGTCCGCAGAGGATGCAGTCCGTGGGCTCGGGGTTGGGCGGGTAGGAGCTCTTTTCGATGCCGTGCTCGCGGGCCAGCTTCTGGATGAGAGGTGTCTCGGGGCAGCGGGCGAGGAGCAGGTCCAGCACCACCTTGCGCGTCTCCACCACACGCTCCGTGTGGGTCTGGACGATGAGCCCCTCCTCCGCGGGATACATGCAGGAGACCACCATCTTGGCCCAGCCCTTCCACTCGGGGCGCGTCACGTCCACCAGGCAGAGGCGGCAGCCCCCCCAGGGCTCCAGGGCTTCGTGGTGGCAGAGAGTCGGGATCTCGACACCGGCGGCTCGGATAGCCTCCAGCAGGGGCGAGCCCTCCCGAGCGCGGACGGTCTTTCCGTTGATGGTGAGGGTGATCATGAGGCACCTCCGCGGCCTGCGGCCGCCGCCTCGGCCAGCTCGGCCTTGGGGAAGAAGCGGATGGCGTCGGTGGGGCAGACCTCGTAGCAGGCGCCGCAGGAGATGCACTTGCCCTGGTGGATCACATGAAGGGCCTTCTTCTCTCCCGTGATGGCCTCGGCGGGGCAGGCCTTGAGGCAGACGCCGCAGCCTTCGCAGCTCTCCAGGATCTCGTAGGCCGTGAGGTCCCTGCAGATGCCGGCGGGACAAGCCTTCCGTTCGATGTGGGCCAGGTACTCGTCCCGGAAATACCGCAGCGTGGAGAGCACAGGGTTGGGGGCGCTCTTGCCCAGCTCGCAGAGGCTGCCGAGCCGCATGCCCGCGCTGAGCCGCTCGATGCGCTCGATGTCTCCGGGCCTCCCGCGCCCGGCCACGAGGTCGTCGTAGATGGCGAGCATCTGCTTGAGCCCCTCCCGGCAGGGCACGCACTTGCCGCAGGACTCCTCCACAAGGAAGCGGAGGAAGTAGCGGGCCACGTCCACCATGCAGGTCCTATCGTCCATGACGATCATGCCGCCGGAGCCCATCATGGACCCGGCCTCGGTGAGCTTCTCGTAGTCCACGGGGTCGTCCAGGTGCGATTCCGGCAGGCAGCCGCCCGAGGGGCCTCCCGTCTGGACGGCCTTGAAGGGCCGGTCGCCCAGGATTCCCCCGCCGATGTCGTAGATGATGTGTCGGAGCGTGGTGCCCATGGGCAGTTCGATGAGCCCCGTGTTCTTCACCTTGCCCACCAGGGAAAAGGCCTTGGTCCCCTTGGACTTCTCCGTCCCCATGGCGGCGAACCAGGCGCCCCCGTTCTGGATGATGGCCCCCACGTCGGCCCACGTCTCCACGTTGTTGAGGACCGTGGGGCAGTCGAAGAGGCCCCGCTCCGTGGCGTGGACGTACTTCTGGCGCGGCTCGCCCGTCTTGCCCTCGATGGAACGCATGAGGGCCGAGGATTCGCCGCAGACGAAGGCGCCGCCTCCCCGGGAGATGCGGATGTCGAAGTCGAAGCCCGTGCCCAGGATGTCGCGGCCCAGGAGGCCGGCCTCTCGAGCCTGGGCCATGGCCAGCGTGAGGTGGACCACGGCCAGCGGGTACTCGTCGCGGACGTAAATGTACCCCTCATGGGCGCCGACGGCGTAAGCGCCGATGACCATGCCCTCGAGCACGGAGTGAGGGTCGCCCTCCATGATGGAGCGGTCCTTGAAGGCGCCGGGGTCGCCCTCGTCGCCGTTGCAGAGCACGAACTTCCGCTCTCCGGCGGCCTTCCGGGCCGCCTTCCATTTGCGGGCCGTGACGAAACCAGCTCCGCCCCGGCCGCGCAGTCCCGAACTCTCGACCTCCGCGATCACCTGCTCGGGGGTCATCTCGAAGAGGGCCTTGGCCAGGCCGGCGTAGGCGCCGTGGGCCAGGGCGTCGCCCAGGTCCGCGGGGTCGATTTTGCCGATGTTCCGCATGGCAACGCGGGTCTGGTTTTTGTAGAAGGGGATCTCCTCGTACTTCTCCACCGGCTTCTTGGTGGCGGGATCTTTGTAGAGCAGACGGGGGATCAGCTCGCCCTTGGCCACCGTCTTGTCGAGGATGTCCGGGACGTGCCGGGGCTCCACCTTGGTGTAGAGGACGCCCGAGGGCTGCAAAACCACCAGCGGCCCCCTCTCGCAGAAGCCGTGGCAGCCCGTCTTCTTGGTGAAGAGGCCGACGCCGGCCTTGAGGCCTCGCTTCTCCACCTCCTCCGCGAAGGCCTCGGCCACCTTTTGGCTCCCGTTGGCCAGGCAGCCCGTGCCGCAGCAGACCAGGATCTCCATCTTGTGGCCTTCCCGGCCGGCGAGGGCCTCGCGCACGGCGGCGCCGAAGCGCTCCCTGCTGTCAATGCGCATGGTGTTTCTCCTCCACGCCGAGAACCTTGGCGACCTTGGCCGGCTTGGTGTTGCCGTGGACCTTCTCCCCCACGATGAGGACCGGGGCCATGGCGCAGGCCCCGACGCAGTTCACCGTCTTAAGGGTGAAGCCCATGTCCGGAGTGGTCTCTCCGGGGGCTATGTCCAGAAGCCGCCGCACCTCATCGATGAGCTGCGTGGCCCCGCGGATGTGGCAGGCGGTTCCGGTGCAGACCTTGACGATGACCTTTCCCTGAGGCGTCAGGGAAAAGGCCTTGTAGAAGGTGGAGACCGAGAAGACCTTGGCGAGGGGTACTCCGAGGCTTTCGCTCACCTTGACCAGCACGTCGCAGGGCAGGTAGTTGTAAGCCCGGTGCACGTCCTGGAGGACCTGGATGAGGGAGGCCTCCTCCCGCGGGTAGCGTTCCAGGATCTCCTCCAGGGGGGCGATGGGGACGCAGACGCTTTCGCTCATGAACGCTCCTCCCCCCGGCTCTGGGCGCGGCCCAGCTCGTGGCCGCGCCGCAGGGCCTGGATGTTGGCTTCCACGACGGCGGGCTTGCTGGCGAAGGTCTCCCGGATGAGCTTCTCCATCTCCTCCAGGGGCACCGCCTCGGTGGCGCCCAGGTAGGCGCCGAGGGCCACCATGTTGGCCCCCTTGGGGTTTTTCAGCTCGTTGGCGATGTCGTTGGCGGGCACCTTCACCACGCGCACGTCGCTCCGCTTGGGCTCCCGGTTGATGAGGGAGGTGTTGACCAGCAGAAGGCCGCCCGGCTTGAGGGCGGGCTCGAATTTGTCCAGCGAGGGCAGGTTCATGGCCAGCACGGCCCTGGGGCACTGGATGACGGGTGAGCCCACGGGGCGGTCCGAGATGACCACGGTGCAGTTGGCCGTGCCACCGCGCATCTCGGGGCCGTAGGAGGGCATCCAGGAGACCTCCTTCCCGGCGTGCATCCCGGCGTAGGCCAGCATCTTCCCGATGAGCAAAACTCCCTGGCCTCCGAACCCCGCCATGATCACGTCATTCTGCATGGCACTTCTCCAATACGGGGAAAACCACAGAGACGCAGAGGCACGAAGGAAAGGGGCTCGGCCATCCAGGCCAGGCGCGTGGCGCCGCTCCTCCCTCTGTTCCGCAAGGCTTCAGGAGCCATCCGGCAAAGGAAAGAGGATGTTTTTCTCGGTGTCTCTGTGCCCCTGTGGCGAGTCATCTGTTCTCTCCCAGAGGGGTGGGCGCGCGGTCCTCGCCGCCCGGCTCCTTGAAGATCCCGAGCGGGTAGTAGGGGAGCATGTGCTCCTCCAGCCACTGCGTGGCCTCGGCCGGTGGCAAGCCCCAGTTCGTGGGGCAGGTGGAGAGCACCTCCACGAGGGTGAAGCAGCGGCCCTCCGCCTGGTGGCGGAAGGCGCGCCGGAGCATCTCCTTGGCATTGACCGCGTAGAGGGGCGTGTGAACCGACGCGCGGGCGATGAAGGCCGGCGTCCTCAGGGTGGAGAGCAGTTCGGCCACCCGGATGGGGTAGCCGGCCAGGTTCACATCGCGCCCGAGAGGGCAGGTCGTGGCGATCTGGCCCGGCATGGTGGTGGGGGCCATTTGGCCGCCCGTCATGCCGTAGATGGCGTTGTTGACGAAGATCACCGTGATCTTCTCGCCCCGGTTGGCGCAGTGGACGATTTCGCCCATGCCGATGGAGGCGAGATCGCCGTCCCCTTGGTAGGAGAAGACGATGAGATCGGGGCGGGCGCGCTTGATCCCCGTGGCCACCGCCGGCGCCCGGCCGTGCGAGGCCTCCTGGAAGTCCGTGGTGAAGTAGTTGTAGGCGAGGACCGAACAGCCCACGGGGGCGATGCCGATGGTGCGCTCCCTCAGCCCCAGCTCGTCTATCACCTCGGCCACGAGCCGGTGGATGACGCCATGGGTGCAGCCGGGGCAGTAGTGCGTCGTGACGTCGGCCAGTGCCGGTGTCCGGCAGAAGACGGTTTCAAGCATGGTCGGCCTCCTGTTGGGGCCCCGCGAGGAGGCGCCGGGCCTCGTCCACCACCTCCTCCGGCGTCACGAGCATGCCGCCCTGCCGGCCGTAGAAGTGGACCGGGCGGATCCCCTCCACGGCCAGGCGCACATCCTCCACCATCTGGCCGCAGGAGAGCTCCACCACCAGGAGGGCCTTGGCCCTTTCGGCGGCGGCCCGGACCCGGGCGTAGGGGAAGGGGAAAAGGGTAACGGGCCGCACCATGGCGGCGCGGATGCCCGCCTCCCGAAGGTCCTCCAGGGCCGTGACGCAGACCCTGGCCACGGTGCCGTAGGCCACGATCAGGACGTCGTAGGGCTCGTCGGTGCCGTACTCGGCGTAGCGGATCTCGTCCCGTTTCATGGCCTCGTACTTGGCCTGGAGCTTGTGGTTGTGCTGCTCGAGGGCGGCCGGGTCCAGGAAGAGGGAGTTGATAATATTCGTGGGCCGGTCTCCCTTGCAGCCCGTGGCCGCCCACTCCTTGGGCTTAAGCTCCTTGCAAGGTTTTCGGCCGGGGTGGAACTCCACGGGCTCCATCATCTGGCCGATGAGACCGTCGCCCAGGACCATCACGGGGTTCCGGTAGAAGTCGGCCAGATCGAAGGCGTCCTGGATGAGGTCCGCCGCCTCCTGCACGGACCACGGAGCGAGCACGAGGAGGCGGTAGTCACCGTGGCCTCCCCCCTTGGTGGCCTGGAAGTAGTCCGCCTGGCTGGGCAGGATGCCGCCCAGGCCGGGGCCGGCGCGCATGATGTTGACCAGAACCACCGGCAGTTCCGAGCCCGCGATGTAGGAGATCCCCTCCTGCATGAGCGAGATGCCCGGCGAAGAGGAGGAGGTGAAGACGCGCTCCCCGGAGCCGGCGGCACCGTAGATCATGTTCGAGGCCGCCACCTCGCTCTCCGCCTGGACGAAGGTTCCGCCCACCTGCGGCAGGCGGTGGGACATGTATTCGGGGATCTCGTTCTGCGGCGTGATGGGGTAGCCGAAGAAGAGCTTGCAGCCGGCCTGGATGGCCGCCTCGCCGATGGCCTCGCTGCCCTTCATCAATTTCTTAGCCATGGGGAACCCTCGTGGGATAGTGAGGAGCGAGGAGAGCAAGACGCGACGGAGGACGGGAAGAAGCCGCAGCACCTCCCGCCGGTTCCTTTCGATATCTCCTCATCTGCCCATCTCCTCATCTCGGAATCTCTGAATCTCGAAGCGGCTCGCCGCCGGCCGTCTTGCTCCATCGCCCTGAGCCTTCAATAGGCAAAGTAGTGAAACATGGTTCCGTGGACACGCATCTGGATGGCCACGTCAGGGCAGGTGATGCAGCAGAGCCGGCACCCGATGCACCGCTTGGGCTCTTCCACTTGGGCGAAGAAATAGCCCTTGGAGTTGATCTCCTTGGCCATGCCCAGGATCTTCTGGGGGCAGGCGTGCACGCACAGCTCGCAGCCCTTGCAGAGTTCGCGGTTGATGACGATCTGCGGCACTAGCGGCTCCTTTCTCAGCCCACCACGAAGAGGGGGCCCACGGTGCGCTGCTCGCGGTCCGCCTCGAAGGGGGGCTTGACGATTCGTGTGAGGGGCAGGAGCGGACAGGGGAACTCCTCGGCACAGAGCCCCAGGTCCCGGCCCTCTTCGACGGCCACGGCCAACAGGGGCAGGCCGAGGCGCCGGGCCGTCTCGGCGGCCAGGCGGAAGCCCTCCCGGACGACCTCTCCCGTGGTCTCGCCCATGAGGTGCGTGTTGGAGAGCAGGCCCGTGAGGCGCATGCGCCCCGTGCCCTCGATCTCCCGCGCCATAGCCACGGCCGATTCCACGTCGGGCGTGAAGGGCCTGCGGAAGTTCAGGACCAGCAAGAATTCCGTCTCGGCGGGCGGAATAACGTCGGTGAGAGAGCCGATCACCCGGGCCCCGGTGTCGTCGCCGCCCGCATCCATGAACACCTTGCGGCTCCCGTCCAGGAGCCGCTGGCGGATCTGGGGAAGGAGAATGGGCAGGTCGGAGGAGTAGTACTCCCCCATGGGCGCCACGAGTTCGACGCCAGAGAGGCGCAGAAGCTCCCGGGCCGACCGGGAGCGGAAGTAGGGCTTGACCACGTCCAGATCCACGAGAGAAACGGCCTGGCCTTCGCGGGCCAGCCGAACCGCGGCGTTCAGCGTGATCTCCGTCTTGCCGCTTCCGAAATGGCCCGCGACGATGGTCACTCGCCCGGGAAAAAGGCCCCCCGCCGAAACCCGTGACGGGCCGCGCTGGGAGCGGGATTGCAGATCGTGGTGGCTCACCCAATTCCCCTTTGTCCGGTATCAAAGGCCCCGAAAGCACCAGTGGCCTAATATAACGCCGCTGCCGGAAGCGATTCTCCGCAGCCCGGCCGAGGGAGGGTGAAGGGCGGGAAATCCCCCAGCGGCCGCTCGGCATGGAGCCGGCGGAGCCCTGCGGAGTACCGCTCAATGGGCCGCCGCCCCAGGCACAGCCAACGACGGCCCAGGCTTCTCCTGTGGGTGGTCATTTGCCCCAGCCCAAGCGGCGCGAGTCCACCCTCTCGCTGTTCCGAACGTCCGCCGGCCGGTTTTTCCCCGGCACGCCGGCCTCCCCGTCCCCTAGGCAGGGGGTGACTTGGCGGTGGGTCTCTCCTCCGAAGGCGGCCGCTATCTCGCTCCGGATTCCGTTGGAGGAAGGATGGAGAGGCCGGGCTGGCACGCGACGATGGTCTCGGTGTAGGGAAAGCTGCCGATGGGGCGGAAAAGGACCCTCACGGCGTCGAGACGGCCCTTGGACGAGACGATCGGCTCCAGCCAGATGAGACCGGCAAAGCTGCTCGGATCAAGCTGGATGTAGGCCTGTTCACTGGTGGCGGCCTCGGCACCCAGGCTTTCCAGCGCGACGGAGTAGGGCCAGTGCTCCTCCACCGCCCGCCCCAGCGTGGCCATCCAGGGGATCGCGGAATTCCAGCCTATGGCCCAGCGGCCGTTCTCGTAGGCTGGGTACTTCGACCGGAGGTAACGGGCCAGGCGCTCGCCGGTGGGGGAGAGCCCGCCTCCGGTCTGTACCATGGCGGGTCCGGCCGGCGCACCGGCGGCCGGCTCGGCGGTCCTCGGACCCCTGGGCCCGCCTTCGGTGCAGGCGGCGAGCATGAGCAGGAGCGAGAGAAGCGCGGCGAGTGGACGAACTGTTCTCTCCATGGTCGATTCCCCCAGGGCTAAGCCGGCGAAGGGTGGGGCGCCGGCGTGGGTGTCTGGGATGCGGATCCTCCTTCCCCATCGGATCCCTGAAAGCGGGCGAGGCGGTCCAGCAACGCGGGGATGTCCCCCGGAAGCAGGGTCCGTAGGTGCAGGAGAAGGGTGCCCTCCGCGAGCACGCCCACGACCGGCGGCTCCCCGCCGGCGCGCAGGTACGCTTCGAGGTCGTGGGCCTTGCCCCAAGAGGGTTTGAGGGCGAGCGCCGGGGAGGGGAGCGGGTCGAGCGGAGCGGTCCCTCCGCCCGCCCTGCCCTCGGCCACCACGACCCGCGATTCGAAGCGATCCGGGGCTAGGCGGTCGAGGGCGGCCTTCAGCCGGCGGGCCCGTCTGAGGAGCAGGCCCCTGGGGGCGGCCAGGAGCCCGAGGGCCGGCAGCTCACTCCAATGGCCCTTTCGGTAGGCCTCCACCGCCGCCCCCAGGAGCAGGTAGGTGAGTTTGTCCACCCGCAGCGCCCGCAGCAGGGGGTTCGTGCGGAACGCCTTGAGGCGTGAGGGCTCCACGAGCAGAAGCCCTCCCTGGCAGGCACCGAACAGCTTGTCGGTGCTGAAGCAGACGGCGTCCGCCCCGCTGGCCAGGGCCTCCTGCACCGTGGGCTCGTCTCGAAGGCCCAGCTCCCCCGCGGGGGCCAACAGCCCCGAGCCAAGGTCGCAGCCCACGGGAAGGTGAGCCTCCCGTCCCAGCTCCACCAGCTCTTTGAGAGAGACGCGCTGGGTGAACCCCAGGATGCGGAAGTTGGAGGGGTGGACGTTCAGAAGCAGAGCCGATGCCGGAGAGATGGCCGAACGAAAGTCGGCGATGCGCGTGCGGTTGGTGGTCCCCACCTCCCGAAGCCGCGCCCCCGAGGCCGCCATGACCTCGGGGATGCGGAAGCCGCCGCCGATCTCCACGAGCTCCCCCCGGCTGACGAGCGTCTCTCGGCCGGCCGACAGGGTGTTGAGCATGAGGAGGACGGCGGCCGCGTTGTTGTTCACCGCCACCACCCCCCTGTCGGTCTGAAGCAGGTCTTGAAGGGCCGATTCGAGCCGCGCGTCGCGGTGGCCCCGGCCGCGGGCCGAGAGGTCCATCTCCAGGTCCACGTAACCGGTTAGCAACTCCGAGGCCCGCCGCAGGGCCCGAGCCGGGAGGGGCGCCCTTCCGAGGTTGGTGTGGAGCACCACCCCCGTGGCGTTGATGACCCGGCGCAGGGGCGGATCGAAGCGTGCGCGCAACAGCCGCTCCGCCGAAAGGAGGATCTCCGCCTGGGCGGGCGCTTTGCCATCCTGGCGCCAGCGGCGGGTGGCCTCGGCCATGGCGTCGCGGAGGGCGGCCTTGAGGCTGGCCCGGCCGAATTCGGTCTCCAGCCTTCTGGCCTCGCCCGCCTCCAGGAGCGCGTCCATGCGCGGAGGATGGGCGTTCACGCGGCGGCCCTCCCTTCCACTCTGTCCAGGAGAGGCACGGGGTCGGAGAGGTCAGGCAGGGCCAAATCGGGGCCGAGGGCGCTCAGTTCGCCGAGGGAGGTGAACCCCGTGGCCACGGCCGCGCAGCGAATCCCCGCGGCCTTGGCGGCGGCCACGTCCCGGCGGGAGTCCCCCACGATCCAAACGTGGGCCGGCTCGAAGTCGAAGCCGAAGGCTGCTCCGCACCGTGCCAGGGCCACGGGAACGAGCGAGGCCCGCTCCAGGGCGTCTTCTCCGAAGGCCCCCAGGAGGGGGAGCTCCGGCGCCGTTCTAAAGAAGCCGAGAAGGCCCAGGAGCCCGATCTTGATCGCGGCCCCGGCCCGGACGTTCCCCGTCAAGAGGCCGAGGTGGTGCCCCCGCCGCCTCGCCTCTTCGAGAACCAGAGGGATGCCGGGGCAGAGAGCGTCCCGCCGGGGCGGGGCGGGTTCGCGCGCGAGCTCCTCGACGTAGGCCTCCAGCAGGGAGTCCACGGCCGCCCGCTCCGCCGGAACGCCGAGCTGAACCAGCGTTTGGCGGGCGATCTCCGGATCGAGCAGGCCGTCGTAAGGGAAGCGCTCGGAGGGCACGGCCCCGTGGAGGCGCCGAAGGGCCCGCTCGAAGGCCCTTCGGCCGATGCCCAGGGGTCTCAGCAGCGTGCCGTCGATGTCGAAGAGAAGCAGGGCCATCCCGAGGAACCTCCCCGAGCCTATTGTAGCAGGCGACGGGAGGGAATGGAGGAGGGGGATGAGGGATGATGGATGATGGATGAGGGATGAGGGGGAATGCTTGCCTTCCGCCCAGCCGCTCAGAAGTGCTCCTTCTGGAACTCTTCGAGGGTGGTGAGTCCCTCCTGGATGGCCCGCAGAGCTCGCGAGCGCAGGGACACCATGCCGGCCTTCACCGCCTCGCGCTGGAGGCCCTTCTCGGTGGCCTCCCGGGCCAGGGCCCGCCGGAAGCCTGGCGAGGGGCTGAGGGTCTCGAAGAGAGAGATACGGCCCTTGTAGCCGATGCCGGAGCACTCCGGGCAGCCTTGGCCCTGAGAGATGCTGGTCAGCCCGGCGATCTCCGGGTCCGTCAGGCCCATGAGGCGCAGGGCGCGATCGGAGAGCCCCGTGGCCTGGCGGCAGTGGGGGCAGATCCGGCGCACCAGCCTTTGGTTCAGAACGAGCAGAAGGTGCTCCGCCAGATCCGAGGCGGGGAGACCGGCACCGCGGACCTTCAGGAGGGCCTGCACCGCACTGGGCGCCTCGACCGTGGCGACCACGAGCATCTTCGAGACCAGCTTCAGCATCTGGGTGGCCATCACGGGCGAATCGAGAAGGAGGTCGGCCAGGATGCAGACGTCGGGCTGGATGTTCCCCAGGGCCTTGAGGGTGGTGAGGGCCGCCTCCTCATCCCGGCCGGGGCCGAGGGAGACCTGCGACACGTTCGGCACCGGGCAGACGCTCTGGGCCTCGATGCTCATGACCTTGCGGTGGCCGTCCAGCCCCAAATCGTTCAGGATGGCGTAGAGGGTCGTGGTGCAGCCGTGGAAGAGGGGGGCGGAAACGAGGATCAGCCCCCGCTGCGCACTCAGCGCGGCCCTCAGGACGAGCTGATCTTCCGGGGCGAGCCCGAGCTGCTCGTAGCTCTTCAGAAAGGTGTCTCGGTTGATGATCTTGAGGGACAGGCTCTCGCCGAAGCGGGTCGGCAGGCAGTGGGCGATGACGTCGAAGCGGTGTTCGCCCGAACGCATCACCACCCGGTTCTCCTGGGGCCTGTCGCGGATCGCCGTGTCCAGCCTCAGGAGCTTTTTCATCTCGAAGGTGAGTGCCTCCTGGAGGTCCCGCGCCACCGGCTTGGCCCGGTAAAGCGTGCCGTCGATGCGAAGGCTCACGGCCACCATCTCCTCCCTGGGCTCCAGGTAAAGATCGGAAGCCCCGCGTGCGAGAGCTTTGCGCAGAACGTCGGTGGCCATCTCCACGCCGGATGGGGTGACGGTCTTATCCTGCGGGGCCGGCTCTTCCGCTGGCGGAGAGGGCGCGGAGAGAAAGGGTCTCAGGGCCTCCTCCAGCTCCTCGCGGGTGGTGTGCATGGGCAGGATCTGGCACCCGGTCATGTTCTGAATGAACTCGATGGTCTCCCCGTCCCCCGGGTTCGCCATGGCCAAAGCCAACAAGTCCTTCCCTGCCATGGTTTCGCGGCTCACCGGCACAATGAGCCTCTGGAGGCAAGCCTCCGCGCCGATGGAGGCCACCAGCATGGGATCGAGCGCGATATCCCGCAGGGAGACGTGCTGGAAGCTCCGCTGGCGGGAGAGGAAGCCGCCGAGCGTCTGAGGAGTCACGTAACCGAGCTCCACGAGGAGTTCGCCCAGCCTGCCTCCCGTCACCTTCTGGCGCTTGAGGGCCTGGAGGAGTTGATCGCTGGTGATGACCTGGGACCGTACGAGCGCCTCCCCGAGGGGGCCCCTGGCCTTGGCCAGCATTTCGCGGTCCTCGATCATCTCCTGGGGCGCCCCTGCCCAGAACTTGTCTTGGTAAGCCTCCGGGGCCGAGCAGAAGCAATGGAGGCAGAAGGGGCAGACCTTCGTCGGACGGTTGGGGTTGCAAGAGCACCAAACCGCGGAGAGGGCGTCGTATTCGCCCAAACAATTCCAGCACTGGATCAGATACTCGGCCAACCCTACCTCCAATTTATGTCCATCATAAAACAGGAAGGGAAGCCCTGGCAATAGAGGCAGGGGGCCCCCAATCCCTTATCAGGTGAAAGGGCATTGGAGTTAAACCACGTGTTCATCAACATTTGGGGGCTCCGTTCCGGTTTCATCGCGGGATTGGGGCCCCTCATCCGAGTTGACCCCCCTCCCGGCGCGCGGCTATACTACGAGGCTGATGCGGGTGCGGAACCTATGCAAGCCTTGCCGGGCAAAGGCGAAACCCCCCTTTCATGGGGATCCCGGGGGGTAGTTCCGGAGAGGACCAGCGCTTCCCCCGCTTCCACCAGAGGAGGTACGACCGTGGCTACGTTCAAAACCCTCACCCCACCCAAGGAAGGCGCCCCCATTCAGATGAAAAACGGGGAGCTTCAGGTTCCTGACCACCCCATCATTCCCTTCATCGAAGGCGACGGCACGGGCCCCGACATCTGGCGCGCCTCCCAGCGCGTCCTGGACGCGGCGGTAGAGATCGCCTACGGAGGCAAGAAGAAGATCGCCTGGATGGAGGTCTACGCCGGCGAGAAGTCCTTCCACAAGTTCGGCGAGTGGCTCCCGGACGACACGGTGGAGGCCTTCAAGACCTACCTCGTGGGCATCAAGGGCCCCCTCACCACCCCCATCGGCGGCGGCATCCGCTCGCTGAACGTGGCCCTCCGGCAGCTCCTCGACCTCTACGTCTGCCTGCGCCCGGTGAAGTACTTCAAGGGCGTGCCCAGCCCCGTGAAGCATCCCGAGAAGGTGGACATGGTGATCTTCCGGGAAAACACCGAGGACATCTACGCGGGCATCGAGTGGAAAGCCTACAGCCCCGAGGTGAAGAAGGTCCTCGACTTCCTCATCAAGGAGATGGGCGTCAAGAAGATCCGCTTTCCCGAGTCCTCGGGCATCGGCGTCAAGCCCGTCTCCGAGGAGGGCTCCAAGCGCCTCTGCCGCGCCGCCATCCAGTACGCTCTCAGGAACCATCGTAAGAGCGTGAACTTCACCCACAAGGGCAACATCATGAAGTTCACCGAGGGCGCCTTCAAGGACTGGGGCTACGAGGTTGGGGCGAAGGAGTTCCGGAACGAGACCGTGACCCTCCGGGAGAGCTGGATCCTCGGCAACAAGGAGGCCAATCCCTCCCTGAGCGACGAGGAGAACGCCCGCATGATCGAGCCCGGCCTGGACATGTTCGCGCCGGACAAGAAGGCCGAGGTCATCCGCGAGGTGGCGAACACCCTCAAGCTCTGGCCCAGCCACGGCGACGGCAAGTGGAAGCGGAAGCTCCTGCTCAAGGACACCATCGCCGACATCACCCTCCAGCAGACCCTCACCCGGGCCGACGAGTTCGATGTCATCGCCACCCTGAACCTGAACGGGGACTACCTCTCCGACGCCCTGGCGGCGCAGGTGGGCGGCATCGGCATCGCCCCCGGCGGGAACATCAACTACGTCTCCGGCCACGCCATCTTCGAGGCCACCCACGGCACGGCGCCCAAGTACGCCAACCTGGACAAGGTCAACCCGGGCTCCGTCATCCTCTCGGGCGAGATGATGTTCCGGCACCTCGGTTGGATCGAGGCGGCCGACCTGCTCGTGAAGGGGATCGAGTCCGCCATTGCCGCCCACACCGTGACCTACGACTTCGCCCGCCTCATGAAGGCGGAGGGCCACAAGGACGTGAAGGAGCTCAAGTGCTCCGAGTTCGGTGACGCCATCATCGCGCAGATGAAAGGCTAGAGGCGGAGAGAGAGCGAAACGGGGGGAAGAGACGGGGCGCCACGCCGGAGATGAAACTATGACAAAGCCAATGACCGCGACTCCAGGGTTCTCCGGCACCGCGGCGCCCCGGCTCTCCCTCTTCCTGTCTTTCTGTCCCTGCCTCTTTCTCGCCGGGCTTCTTCTTTTTTGGCTACCGGCGGTTTCCGCTTGGGCCGCGGCCCCCTCGGCCCCCCTCTACGGCCCCGCCACCACGAAGCGGATGACGGACCTGACCCTGCGGCTGGCGCCGGTGGCGCTCCGAAATGCCTTGTTGGCCTACCGGACCGACTTGGACCGCGGCGTGTCCGACGCCCAGACCGGCTATGCGGCCAAGCCCACGGCGGACATTCTCGATGCGGCGGTGCGAGAATTCGACCTCGTTCCCACCCTTCTTCAGACGATGGAGCCGTTCGAGCAGGTGGCCTACCACATGGGGATGACAGCCGGCCTCATTTACCTGCTCAACGATCCTCTCCGGGCGGGCCAGGATCCGAGGTCCGCGCAGGTGCAGGCGGACTACCTGGCCTACATGGAGCGCAAGCTGCCCCTCATGGTGGTGGCCTTCGACGGATACAACAGCCCGCCCCTGACGGGGGATCTGCGCTCCTACCTCATCCACAGGCTGGAGGGCATGCCGCGCTACGAGAAGGCGGTTCTCTTCTGCTATTTCCCGCACGGGCAGAGGGTCTCCTCGGATACCTTCGATGACCGTTCCAACGCCTTCGGCGTGGCCGAGGTGGTTCTCTCACACGCCGTTTCCGACGCGGCCAAGAGCTGGTTTTATATGTGGAAGTCCATGGGGGGCGACGTGGCGGCGACCCCCTTCTACCATCCCGGGGAGAACCACGCCTCCTGAAGAGCGGCTTTCACCACGCCGGGAGCGCCGTTGGCACTGCTCCCCGGCCCACGCGAGCGGAGAAAGAACCATGAAGACGGTGACCATCCAGAGGGCTCTGATTTCGGTTTCGCGCAAGGAGAACCTGGAAGGGTTCGTCCGCTTCCTCACCGGGCGCGGGGTGGAGGTGCTCTCCACGGGCGGGACGGCCAAGCTCCTGAGGGAGGCCGGCCTGCCCGTAACGGACGTGGCCTCCTACACCGGCTCTCCGGAGGTCATGGAAGGGCGGGTCAAGACCCTGCACCCCCGCGTGCACGGGGGCATCCTGGCGAAGCGGACGCAGGAGCACCTGAAGGACCTGGAGCGCTTGGGCGGCCTACCCATCGACCTCGTCATCGTCAATCTCTATCCCTTCGAGAGGGTCGTGGCCTCTCCCGGGGCGAGCATCGCAGAGGCCATCGAGAACATCGACATCGGCGGCCCCTCCATGGTCCGCTCGGCGGCGAAGAACTTCGAATCCGTGGCCGTCGTTGTGGATCCGTCGGACTACGGCCCCCTCATGGAAGAGATCGAGCGCGAGGGGGGCGTCACCGCCGAGACGAGGCTGAGGCTCGCCGCCAAAGCCTTCCAGCGGACGACGCAGTATGACGGGGCCATCGCCCGGTACCTCTCCGCCGTCCGGACGGAGGCGGGCGAACTGGTCCGCAACGGCGGAACCTTCCCGGACTTCCTGCCCCTCTTCGTCCATAAGGCCCAGAGTCTGCGCTACGGCGAGAACCCTCAGCAGGAGGCCGCCTTCTACCGCGAGGGGGACCGCTTCCTCGGGGGCCTGAAGCAGTACCAGGGCAAGGAGCTCTCCTTCAACAACCTCCTGGACCTGCACGGGGCGTGGTCCCTGGCCTGCGAGCTGCCGCGGCCCTCCTGCGCCATCATCAAGCACACCAACCCCTGCGGCGCGGCCCTCGGCGCAACGCCCCTGGCGGCCTTCCGCCGGGCCCTCCAGACCGATTCGCTCTCGGCCTACGGGGGCATCGTCGCCTTCAACGTCCCCTGCGACGGGGAGGCGGCCCTCGCTCTCTCGGAGATCTTCCTGGAGATCGTGGTGGCCCCCTCCTTCGAGCCCAAGGCCCTCGAGGTGCTCTCCCGGAAGAAGAACCTTCGGATCATCGAGCTCAAAGACCAGGATCCCTTTCCGGGCTGGGATCTCAAGCGCGTGGCCGGAGGGCTGCTGGTGCAAACCCAGGACCTGCCCGGCCTGCCCGAGGAGCGCAAGGTGGTCACGAAGCGCGCTCCCACGGAGTCCGAAACCGCAGCCCTGGAACTCGCCTGGAAGGTCTGCAAGCACGTGAAGAGCAACGCCATCGTCATCGGCGACGCGGAGGGGACGGTGGGCGTGGGCGCCGGCCAGATGAGCCGGGTGGATTCGGTGAAGATCGCGCGGATGAAGGCCTACCGAGACACGAAGGGCTGCGTGGCCGCCTCCGACGCCTTCTTCCCCTTCCCGGATGGCGTCGAGGAGCTGGCCGAAGCCGGTGTCACGGCGGTGATCCAGCCGGGCGGAAGCATCCGCGATCCGGAGGTCATCGAGGCCGCCGACCGGCTCAAGCTGGCCATGGTCTTCACGAGCACGAGGCACTTCCGGCATGGCTAGGGAACGGCGCTCCGCCCCGCTCGCTGGCTGGCCGGGCGTGAGGAGCCTCCTCCCGCTCGTCGTCGTCCTTTTCCTTCTTCTAGCGCTGGCGCCTGCGCCCACGCGGGCCAAGGAGCCCCCGAAGCCGGATAATACCCGGCTGCAGGCCCTTTTTCAGAAGATGAACGACCTGCAGAAGGGGATCCGGACCCTGCGCGTGAAATTCGTGCAGACCAACAACTTCCAGATGCTCGCCAAGCCCCAGGTGCTCAAGGGCGAGCTGACGCTGAAGAAGCCCGACACGGCGCTCTACCGGTACACCTCCCCTTCGCCGCTCTATTTCCTCATCAAGGACGGCGACCTGCTGATCTACGAGCCCGGCCAGAAGAGGGTCGTCATCCAGAACATCCGGGGGCACCAGAGCAAGATCATCCACTATTTGGGCGTCGGGCAGCCGCTGGAGGAGCTGAAGGAGTCCTTCACGGTGATCTGGTCCGGAGAGGAGGGCCACATCGTCCACCTGACCCTCCTCCCACGCAAGTTCCGCCTGAAGCGGAAGATCGCTGTCCTGCACTTCGACGTGGACGACCGCACGGGGCTCTTGGAGGGATTCGACGTGGTGGAGGCGGAGGGAGACCGCATCCGGTTCGATTTTTCGGACTGGGAGGTGAACCCGGCGCTGCCCCCCGATGCCTTCAACGTGACCATCCCTCCGGGGGTAAAGGTGCAGCGGCAGCTCATGGACCTGCAGAACCCTTTCAAGCCCTGAGCCCCGGCCGAGAATCCGCCCCCCGTTGAGGGGGGACGGGACTCGTGGTGCCGGGCGGGAGGACGGGGTGCTCGACTGGCTGGTCCGGATTCTCAAGGCCCTCTTGTCCTCCCTCTACATGCTCTTCGAGGGCTTCCCGGCCCTGGAGGCCCTGAGGTCATGGTTCGGCGGGGCGGAGGGTCAGCGCGAAACGGCGGTCAGGGCCCTGCTGGTCATGGCCCTGGGCGGTCTGCTCGGGGTCGCGGCTTTTCTGGCGTTCCTCTGGTTCATCCGGCGCGGTTCGAGGCTGCGGAGGGCCTTCCCCCATGAACGCTGACGGCAAGCGGCGCAGGCGGTTACTCGCGGGGCTTGGGCTCGTGGCCCTGGTGCTCCTGAGCGCTTGCGTGCACCACCGGCGCCGGGCCGGCGCGCCGCACATCCCGAGCCGGGACCGCGAGCAGGAGGTGGTCTCCTCCTGGTACGGGAAGGAGTTCAACGGCAAGCCCACGGCCAGCGGCGAGATCTTCAATATGTACGGCCTCACCGCCGCCCACCGCACCCTGCCGCTGGGGACCGTGGTCAAAGTGACCAACCTGGACAACGGCCGGCAGGCGGTGCTCACGATCAACGACCGCGGACCCTTCGTGAAGGGCCGCGGATTGGACTGCTCCTACGGCGCGGCCAAGGCCCTCGGCTTTGTCAGCGAGGGGCTGGCCCACGTGCGCATCCAGGTGCTCGACCGCGCCACCGAACTACCCAAGTCCGCCCCGACCCCCGGTGAGACCCTGGTGGGCGGCCCCGGCACCAGCGCCTCCCTGCTCGATGCCTCCTTCACCGTGCAGGTGGGGGCCTTCCAGAACGAGCAGAACGCGCTGCGCTTCAGGGATCGGATGGCCGAACGGTACGGCGATGCGTACGTGATCCGATTCCGGGATTTCTATCGCGTCCGAGTGGGCCACCTTCCCACCGAAGCGGCGGCCGAAGCCCTGAAGGAGAAAATCCAGACCGACGGCGTCACGGGCTTCGTCACCGTCAATGATTGAGGGCGATGGGGCGGATGCAAGAGGAAAGAGGAGGCCCCAATCCAGCAATGGAACTGTAACGAAGCCCCCAAATGTTGATGAACACGTGGTTTAGCTCCAATGCTCTTTCACCTGTTAAGGGATTGGGGGCCTTTGAGCCGAAGGCGAAAAAGGCGTCCAAGGGTGGGGGTCCCTCCCTCTGGCTTTGCCAGCGGAGGGGGAGGGAATGGCCCTCCCTCTTAATGAAGAACTTCTTTTCTTTAGGGCGTGGCACAACCGTCGCCGAAGGCACCCCACTTGCATCGCGGAATTTCGGAGGAGGGGGGAAGCACGGCGGACCGAAAGAGGGCCCTCTGCGCGCCCGTGCCGCCTTCCGCGTCCCCTCGTAGGAGCGCTCTCCAGAGCGCGACGGCGGTGAGGCGAAAGACGCATCGGCCTCTGGAGAGGCCTCCTACAGAGCGGTGAGCGGCAAGAGAAGGCCACGCCGGCCCATCCCCTTGCCCGTCCCGGCTCCTACTTTCCGCCTCCCGTCTCCTGCGGCGCCGCCGCGAGGAAGCTGAGCCAGAGTGTCCGGTGCCTCGGCCCGTCGAACTCCAGGAAGAAGAGCCCCTGCCAGCGGCCCAGGAGCAGATTTCCCTGACGCACGGGGATCAGGACGTGGTTCCCCGTCAGGCTCGCCTTGATGTGGGCGTCGGCGTTCCCCTCCGCGTGGGCGTATACCGCTCCCGCGGGGACCAGCCGCTCCATCCAGTGCAGGATGTCCTGGCGGACCGTTGGATCGAATTTCTCGTTGAGGGTCACGCCGCCGGTAGTGTGGGGACAATAGACCAGCACCGCCCCGCTTCCGCCCCACTGACGGCAGGCCCGCTGCACGTTGGCGGTGATGTCCATCACCTCGCAACGCTCCTGGCTGGCAAGGGTCAAATCCATCGTTCTTCCTCCTTGATGACCATGACCTATCCGGCACCACCCATCGTAAGACTCGCGGGGGGCCGTCCCTCCAACACCCTGGACATGATCGCGCCGCTATTGCCCCAACCCCGGTCGCACTGATCGGCGCCGCAACCCTGTCAGCGCTACCATCGCCTGATGAATAATATGAACGTCCCGCGGGCCGCAAGCAACCTTGTGCGGTCCCCGACCGCGTGATAGGCTCCCCACGCGGGGCCGGAGGTGCGGCCCGTGCGTCGTGAAACGGAGGAGCGGCGTGGACGACCTGGCTTGGTGCGCAGCGGACCCCCACCTCTCGGCCGGCGACCCTGCCCTTCCCGTATTTCTCGCTTGGCTTCAGGATTTCGAGAGAGCCGGGGTTCCCCACCTGCTCCTTCTCGGCGATCTCTTCCAGGTCTGGATCGCCCTTCCTGGAGCCCAGAGCCCCGAGCAGGAAACCGTCCTCGCGGCCCTCTCGCGCCTCGCCAGGAACGGACGCAGGGTCATCTACCTGGCGGGGAACCGCGACTATTTTATGGAAGAGCTGGCCCGGTGGAGCCCCGTCCGAGTGGTTGACCAGTGGGACCTGGTGACGGACGGGCCTACGCGCATCCACTTCGAACACGGCGACCTGATCAACACCTCGGACGGCAACTACCTCCGATGGAGGGAGTTCTCCAGGGCGCGCTCCGTGAGGAGGCTCTTCCAGCTCCTGCCGGCCGAACGGCAGCTCCGGCTGGCGCGCCGCCTGGAAGGCCGGCTGGCGCGCACCAACGCGGCCTACAAGGCCTATTTCCCGGCGCAGGAGCTCTCGGCCTGGGCCCGCCGCCTCAAGGCCGGCGGGGTGCAATCGGCGGTGGTGGGCCACTTCCACCTGAACAGGGTAATCCGCGAGGAAGGGGTGGAGATCCGCTTCCTGCCTCAGTTCCGCGAGGAGGGAGTCCACCTGCGCGTGGCGCGGGACGGCGCGCAGACCCTCCACGGCGTAGAGCGGTGACCGGCGGTCCTTTCCGCCATTCGCGCTTCGCGCTTTCCGCTTTGCCGTTCGAAATCCCAAGTCCTTCGTGTCTTGGCGTCTTCGAGGCGGATTTTCTCTTTCCCGGCTTTATCTCGCCTACTTGGCGGGCTCGGTCTCCACGGTCAGGTAGAAGTACTTCGCGCTCATCAGCTTGGAGTGCACGTAGTTGAAGGCCACGTGGAAGTCCTCGCTCTCGCCCGATCGCGTGTACCCCAGTTTGCTGCCCGAGGTGCCGCACCCCACCAGGTTGCCGCTGGCGTCGAAGAGGGCGATGGCCACGTGGATCCGGAGAGGCACGGAGCCGTAGTTTTTCACGTCCACCACGGCCTCGTTTCGGCCCTCGATGTCGAGCTTCTTGGGGCCGATGTAGGAGGGGAACAGGAACTCCACGTCCTGGACCACCAGGTCGCCCGCCTTGGCGTTCAGCCGGATGTACCGGTTCAGCGCGAAATCGTAGCGGTTGCACGAGAACTCGGCGCTGAAGGGAATCGAGAGGCACAGCGCCGCGGCGACGAGGGCGGTGCGCAGCAGGGAACGACTCATGCGATCCTCCTATCGGTCGGGGGGGGGAAAGGTTTGCTGCCAGAGAGAGAGCACGCGGTCCCAGTGGGCCCGCTCCGGCGTGAGCACCAGTCCGGCGAACACCTGCCAGAGACAGAGAAGGGCCATCTTCCAGGGCGGGCCGGCACCCAGAGCCGCCGCCGTGACCGCCGTCATGCCCAGGCTCTCTCCCATGGCCAACAGAAAGAGCCAGGTGAAGAAGGTGTAGCGGACCATCTTTTGCATCGAGTCCAGCCGCAGGCGGCGGAGGGCCGACCGGCGAAAGGCCGCCCAGCGGCCCAGGAAGACGACGAGCAAGGCGAAGAGGCCGAAGGCGAGGGCGCCGTCGGCGAGCGGGTAGGGGGAGGGCGGGGTCTGCGCCGCCAGGGCCGTGGCGCTCGCCGCGTAGAGGACCGCCGAAGCCACGTAGATCCAGAAGAAGAGCCGGTACTGGCCGATGCGCCGCGCCAGCTCCCGCAGGTCTTCAACCGTCAGGGGTTCCACGGGGGGCCTCCTCCTCTTCGAAATCGTGCCGGCGGGGATCCATGAGGAACCGGGGCTCCAGCCTCGTGAGGGCCGACAAGACGGAGCTTCGGACCTTCGGGTAGCGCCCCGCGACCTCGGCGATGAGGGCCTTCATCCGCGCCCTCTCCTGCTCCTGCCCCCCGCAGAGCCAGCACCCGCAGTCGATGACGGGGAATCCCTGTTCGCGTGCGTAGTCGGCGAGCATGGCCTCGGGGATATACAACAGGGGGCGAATCAGCGTGATCCGGCCGTTCTCCGCCAGCAGCTTGGGAGGCATGGCCCTCAGGCTCCCCTCGAAGAAGAGGTTCATGAGGAGGGTCTCGGCGGCGTCGTCCAGGTGGTGCCCCAGGGCGAGCTTATTGCAGCCCAGGGCCTGCGCCGCGCCGTAGAGGGCCCCGCGCCTGAGGCGCGAGCAGAGGGAGCAGTAAGGGGAGCCGGGCCGCCGCTTCTCCTCCACGATGGTCGTCAGTTCGGTCCTCTCCACGTGAAGGGGGATGCCCTCGCGGCGGCAGTACTCCTCCAGGAGGTCGGACTGGAACAGGTCGGAGCCGTTGTGGATGGTGAGCGCCGTCATCTCGAAGGAGACCGGGGAGCGGCGCTGGAGCAGGAGGAGGAGCCTGAGCAGGCTGAAGGAGTCCTTCCCGCCCGAAAGGGCCACGGCCACGCGGTCTCCCTCCCGGATGAGGTCGTAATCCGCGATGGCCCTGCCCGCGCGGTTCAGGAGCATCTTTTCGAGCTTCACGCCGGTGGCTAGGGTCGCATCCATGGCCCCTCAGAATAGCACGGCGGCTCGGGGCAGTGGGAAGGGGAGGGTAACCCCCCAATCCCTTAACAGGTGGCTGTGCGGCTATACCGATCGGCATGTTTCGGCGTCCGCATCCTCAGCGTACAGGGAGTACGCTTGCGGTGCTGCCGCCTTGTCTTTCTCGCATGAGGCCCATCGGCGCCGGAACGCCGCTTTCCGCCTGCGGCGGAAAGCGAAGAGAGGGCGGCGGTCGAAGGGGTGCGGGGAAACGGGGAGGTTTCCCCGCTCAGAGGGCTGCCTCCGCAAGGGCAGGGAAGAGCAGCTCCCCTGGCGCACGCCAGGGGAGCGCCGAGGAGGGGCGGCCGAGCCCCTCCTCGGGGAGCGCCCCGCGCGACGCTCCGGAAGGCACCCCTCACCAGTGCTGGCTAAAATTGTTGAGGACAGCTATGCCGATCGGCAAGATCCACGATGATTGGTACGGCCATTTTCGGCACCCATCGCGGGATTGGGGGGCCTCCCTTGGCCTTGCATCGTTTCTCTGTGCCTCTGTGCCTCTGTGGTCTGCCTTTTCTTTTCGCCCTCTGAATTTCGGCCTTCCCCTACCCTTTGCGCCGACGGTAGGGAGCGGGGTCGATCTCCAGCTCGCCCAGGCGCTCGTAGAGGCGGGAGCGGCTGAGGTTGAGGAGCCGGGCTGCGGCGGCGACGTTGCCCCGGGCCTGTTCGAGGGCCTGGCGGATGGCCTGAGCCTCCGCGAACTGCCGCGCCTCCACGAGGGAGCCGGAAGGGGTCTCTCCCTGGCCGAACCGAACCTCCGGCGGCAGGTGCTCGGGGCCAGGCATGGCGGGACCGGCCAGCAGCACGGCCCTTTCCACGGCCCACCGCAGCTCCCGGACGTTGCCCGGCCAGGTGTGGCGGGCCACCACCCGGAGGAAGGCCGGGGCGGGCTCGCCGTTGGGCCATCCCTGCCTCGCCCGCGCCTCGGCCAGAAATCGCCGGCTCAGGAGCTGGATGTCCTCCGGCCGCTCCCGCAGCGGCGGTACGTGCAGGGGAAATCCCGAGACGCGGAAGAGGAGGTCCTCACGGAAGCCACCCTCCTTGGCCTTGGCCTTGAGATCCCGGTGCGTGGCCGCCAAAACGCGGACCCTCACCTTGACGGGCCGGTCCGAGCCCACGGGCTCCACCACGCCCTCCTCCAGCACCCGCAGCAGCTTGGCCTGCACCGGGAGGGGGAGATCGCCGATCTCATCGAGGAAGAGGGTGCCCCCGTCGGCGGTGAGAAATTTGCCCTTCCGCGCCGTCTCCGCGCCCGTGAAGGCTCCGCGGGCGTGGCCGAAGAGCTCCGATTCGGCGAGGTTCTCGGGCAGAGCGGCGCAGTTGAGCGCCACGAAGGGCCCGGTGGACCAGGGGCTCTGCCGGTGGATCCAGCGCGCGAGCACCTCCTTGCCCGATCCCGTCTCTCCGGTGATGAGGATGGGAGCGTAGGAGGGCGCGGCCCGTTGCGCCTCCGAGAGGACGGCCTTCATCAGGGGGGAGGCGGTCAGAAACCCCGCTCCGCCCTCCTCCGAGGCCCGGCGCTCCAGGGACGACTGACGCGTGGCGTTGCGCAGAACGATGAGGAGCCGTTCGCGGTCCAGCGGCTTTTCGAGGAAGTCGTAGGCCCCCCTCCGCACGGCGTCCACGGCGGCCGGGATGGAACCATGGCCCGAGATCATGACCACGGGTGTGGTGAGCCCCCGTTCGAGAGAGGCATCCAGAACCGCCGTGCCGTCGAGGTCGGGAAGCCGCAGATCCACCAGAGCCACGTCCACCGGCGCCTCCGCCTCCAGGGCCGCGATGCCCGCCTTGGCGCTGGAGGCCTCCACGACGGCGTACCCCTGCCGCTCCAGGATGCCCCGGAGGGTGTCTCGAATGGCCGCTTCGTCATCGACGATCAAAACCTTCGCCATACGGGAAGGGTAGCGCGAAAGGCCTCCCGAAGGAAGACGCGGCGGCCCGCCATGGCCGGAACCACCCGCTTCAAGAATAGCCTTTTCATCGGCTTGACTTCCCTGGGGGGTAAGGCTATATTGCCTCCTTTTGATCGAGGAGGGGGAGCCCTCTCAGACCCATCCGACACGCTTAGGAGGATTCCAGATGGCCGACGTGAACCTGAAGGTTGAAGAAAACGTACCCGGCAAGTGGTACGTGGATGAAAATTGCATCGCGTGTGACTCGTGCATCTCCATCGCGCCGGACCACTTCGCGATGAACGAGGACTCGAGCCACGCTTTCGTGACGAAGCAGCCCGAAACCGCCGAGGAAGAGCAGCTCTGTGAGGACGCCAAGGCCTCCTGCCCGGTGGACGCCATCGGCAACGACGGAGAGTAGGAGGCGCCCCAGGCGGGAGCCGCGCAAGGTCAAGGGCCCGGGAGCCGCTCCCGGGCCTTTGCGCGTCTGGGGAGAGGGGAATGCGAAAAAAAGATTCACGACGAAGCATGCCTGTCCAAAATAGACTGCCCTGCCGACTCCAACCCACGGCTGGGTCTTGGCCGCGCCTTGGGCGCGGCGCTGGGGCCTTCGACGGGCGCGTCCACGCGAGCGTGGCCGCGCTCCGTCCGCAGGCCCTCAGCCGCCCTTCGGGCGCCAGCCCCAGCCTCGTTCTGGTGTGGACCGTCCCCCCACCCTCCACGGGTGCGCCGGCGGCGACGGTCCTATTGCTGCGTCAGCCTTCGGCGGCTCGCTCCTCGACGTACATCCCAGTACGCCTGCGTCGCGGCCGCCTCGGCTTCCTTGCCGGGGGTCCGGCCTTCCGGGGGCTCTCGGCGCGTTGCCCGCCGGGCCGGAGCAGATTCGCGAAGGCCCGAGGAAGGCGTGCAGGGCGGCACGCCGACGAGGGCCGACAAAGA
>Ga0078972_1005776_pt1 | contig 30769 bp, 28 predicted proteins | sample YelNatPaOPGAMG01_FD_67568 | JGI IMG/M metagenome (GOLD analysis project Ga0078972, IMG submission 67568) | Hot spring thermophilic microbial communities from Obsidian Pool, Yellowstone National Park, USA - OP-RAMG-01 (SPADES assembly) (version 2) | ecosystem: Environmental > Aquatic > Thermal...
TAGCTTAGGAGAATCACGAGTTACAGATCATAAGGACAAATAGTCAAAAGGTAATCTATACCGTAGTGACTGAGTTAATAAATTAAGAATGAAGCATTTAGAATAAACAATTTGAATTGAGGAGATCTAGGCGTGGGGAGACCGAGAGGCGAAGGCCGGGAAGAGAGGGTCTATTGGCGAGTGGGTGAGGGTTGTCGGCAGGGGGCCTGGGAGATGCGCGCTATGCGGCGGGCGGATCGAGAGACCTGATGACGGGATGGCGCTGGGGGATAATTTCAGCTACGCCCACATGAAATGCGTGGTCAGGTATTCCTTCAGCTTGATGAGGCGGGTGGAGGGGTTGGGTGGCCATGGGGAGGCTCATGAAGGAGCGGGCGTGGCCTCCCCCGGTATGGTGAAGAACGCGACTATGGAGAAGATTGTTGCTAGGAGGTCTATCAGGAGGGCTATTGCCAAGGGCCAGAAGAGGGCTAGAAGCGGGGTGAATGCGGCGTAGGGCACCTCTAATAGTGGGGGGATCGCCGGAAGCGGCCTCGGGACGGCTGAGATGATCGTGAGCGCCATGAACGCTATTACGGCGATCAACGCTACCGCCAGGATTATCCTCGCCCAGCCGGCGGCCCTGAACCACCTGCTGTTAAATATCCTCCCGGCCCTGAAGTGGGCTATTATGTCCAGGATGAAGGACGCTGTCGCTAAGCCTATCAGCAGGAGGGCTACTACAATCACAATAATGCTGAGCAGCTGGGCCGGGATCCCCGGAGCCCCGCCCATCCCCCAGGGCACCGCCAGAGGCCACATAAGCGAAAAGACCAGCCAGGCGGCGAACGCTATCGCGAAGGAGTATGTTATGACCATAAGTATCCCCAGGATCGTGAATATCCTCTCCCTCGTATCCCTCCCCATGAGGATCCAGGCAACAGCTATGGGTATAAGGGAGATTAGGCCGATATATGGGACGAGCCCGAGGATGTATCCCACCCCGCCCAGCCACCTGTAGGATCTCGCCATACACCCTTAAACCATCATGTGGGATATATTCGTTATCCAACCATATTCACGCCACAATATCCACTTTCACGGAGGCCTCAAGGAATAAAACAGGGCTCCTACATCCCTCATGTGAGGAGTCATGTTGAGGGGTCTCTCCGAGAGGGGTGAGAGGGAGAGGACTGGCTGGCTGAAGCTCCACCTGCAATCATGCCTAGACAGGGAGGTTGAGGTCGTAACGGTTAAGGGGAGCTCGAGGACGAGGAGGAGTGGGAGGAAGAAAAGGAAGGGGGAGGAGTTCTAGGGGCAACATTTAAAAAGTGATGAATTTTTCCGCCTTCTTGGTAACTCAAATAGTCGGCATTAGTCGAAATAAGACTTGAACCATTCCAAATTTTCGGAAACCAAAACTTTTCTCTCGTCCTGCTCTTTGACCTCTTTCAGCAAATTTCGTTATCTAGTGGATTATGACTCTCTCAAGCCTCTTCAAGCTGCTTTTGAATGCTTTCCCTCGCCATCAGACCTTCCGAGTCCTATGTTTGGCCTCTCCTCCCTAATACCTCGACTCATAGCTGGTAATATATTTTCAGATTTTCAGAACCGGGGTCCTTCATGGTTATTTTTCTCATATAAGCTTCTTTTTCTGGCCTTACATATTCCCATTCAAGCTTTTTGAGGTTCTTGAATGATGAAATCCTTAACCGTGTCTTTTCTATGTGGAGATCATTTCACCCTTCCATAAACTTTTTCTATGCTCTCCGCAGTAATGATCTGGTTTGAAATTAACTCTTCAAAGTCCGCCAGTAAAAATGATCGACCCAAGGATAGCTTTTTGAAAATTAGATAAAGTAGAGCTTCAGTTGTGAGCAATAATCCTTTTGTAGATGTTTCTTTTTCAATGTCGCTTATGTTCTCTACTCTCTCATATGAATGAGCAATAAATGCAAAATATATCTTATTGATTCCTCGTTGCTCTTCGATCCTTCTTTTAGCATACTGAACATATTTTATCATAGCCCTCTTATCCTTTGCATCTAGAAAGTAGTTAGACCTATTTTTACAATCATACACGATTGCAAAATCCCTTGAGTATATTATTCCATCCGGGTATTCGCCTTCCTTTTTGTATCCCATTTGCTCTACCTCAAATCCTAATGCATTAAAGATTTCTGCAACCCTGTCTTCATATTCGGAATTGGAGATGGGGTTTAAAATATCAAGGAAGCGCTTGCCCACCCAATCTTGCCATGATGGTTGAGGACCCTCCTCCAGTAAAGCTTTCCATCGTTGTGGTGGCTCTATAGCGTATTTGTTTAAGATGCTCAAAATTTTTCCTTGAGGGACGCTGAAAAATAGACCTTTATCCCCTATTTCATGCAAAAACTCTGAGCTACTTATCCCCTCCATCTTTGAGATAAAGTGGAAATCGAATTGCGGCTCCCCTTTCTCATTTTCAATTATATCATTCACAATAAGGAAGCAGGGAGGTTGAGAGCTAAAATCTTGCCCCTTTCCTCTAATGTACACCCCTATTCCAGCTAATGGTAAAGCCTTTTTCAGGTGCTGAATAGGTTTTATAGATGTTTTAGGATAAGGTGCGACTTTATCGCTTTCCCAGTAGTCACTGCTCCAAAAAGTACATAGAATCAAAACTTCTCTCACGTTTTCACCCCAATTTCCCCGGTAAGAAGAAACCCATCATTTTCCGCTTAATTTTCTTCATCACTAGACAACTAGATATTTTTTGACAAGTTCTCACTAGAGTTCAAAGATGCCGGTATGTATATAAGTTTTTTAGGCTCAAATGATAACACCGCTTCCTGAGCCCACTTTCCGGAGTTTAGATAACTGTCTGTGAGCCTTCTGGAGCCTGTCCCTATCTAAGATGCATGTTATCACCTTCTCCAAATACTGGAGGTGTTCTTTTCATTGTAGAGGCTTAGGAAGTTCGTGATAGTTCTTTTAGGTCTGGGGGAACGGGATGCCTTCGGAGGAGCCCTCAGTGCGGGGTCTGCCCGCTGGGGGTAATTTGCGTGTTAAGCCTTTTCTCATGAAGTTTTCTGAGACTTGGAATTCCTCAACAAGCTCTGGAAATTGTGTCTAGGGATTCTCTAACCCATTCCTCCTTCAGTTTTCCATTCAACTTATCTTCGGAAATTAAAAGATAGGCTGCAAATACTTCAGCTTCCTTTTCTGTCTCCAGTAGTTAAAATCTATCATCTCTTCCATCTAGAAAGTAGTCCACTCTTGTGTTCCTGTGGAATAGGTGATGGGCTAATCCATGAGTGATCAAATGCCTTTTCTTATAAGGATGTAAACTAAGATATCACGATTACTTTAAGAGAAGAGTTAAGGAGCTTAAAGGATTCTACCCTGAGATTGATTATGAGGAGGATGGTAAGTCCGCTAAGGAGAGGCTTAAGAAAGCAGGAGGAGAAAATATTCAATGACTAAACAAATTGATGGATGGACATTGAGCGTGAGAAATGATGAGGATCGTTTTAAGGTCTTCATAAAGTATCTTGGGCGAGATCATAATTGTTAATATGTTTTAAGTGAGTCTTAATATCGAACTCATCTCAAAAACTATTTAAGCTTCTCTTTCCGGTTTTTGTTTCATCTTTATGGAGTTTTAGAAGAGCTCAAAGATATATGCAGCCATAGTAACAATAGCATCAACAATCATTCACCTAAGATACGGAATTTTGAGATGAGTTCATCGTTAAAAGTTCAATGATTATCGCATTTACATGTAATACCGTAAAAATAGCTAAATATGGGGGTTGGTTTTTAATGTCGTACTAAATGACTACAGTGATTGAAAACGGCTTTCCTCTGATCTGGGTGAATCAGCTTGCAAGGTTTGAAACGTGGAATAAGCATAATTACCGGCCATCTAATTATATACACAAGTGGTGGGCTAGAAGGCCGGGGACGGTGTTCAGGGCAATCCTCCTCGGGATTTTCGGCAACGATAGCCTCCAAGAGCTGTACTATAGGGGGGCAAGGCTCAATAAGGTGGTTTATGACCCATTCATGGGGGCGGGGACGACAATCATCGAAGCCAATAGGCTGGGATGCAAAGCGATAGGTGTTGACATTAATCCTATCGCTTGGTTTATTGCGAAAAAGGCTCTCGAGCGTGTTGACATTTCAGCCCTTGACCAGGCCTACATGAAGCTTAGCAGTACTGTTGGAAGCGATATTCGGAGGCTTTACAAAACATGTTGCCCAATATGTGGCAGGGAATGTGACGCTAAGTTTTATCTTTGGGTAAAAATAGCCGAGTGCCCGCGATGCGGGACTACTATACGACTTTATAACGACCACTTGATCCGCTCAGATCTTAAAGGCGATACTGTAGTATGTCCACACTGTTATAGTGTTTTCGTGACCCAGCATGGGGCCAGGGCTAAGTGTCCTGCCTGCGGGGTTGAGTTTGATCCGCGGGAACGTTTTGTGAAGAAAGGCCGATTTGCCTGCCCAAATTGCCATAAAACGGCGAGGGTCAGAGACATTGTGAGGAGGAGGGGCGCTCCACTCGACCAAGTCATTTCATGCGTTGTGCTTGAATGTCCTGTTCATGGACTCCAGCTTAAGCAGCCTGACAAATATGACCTCTCATTGTATGAGATGGTTAAGAATGAGTTTGAGCAAAGCCGTAATGAGCTGTTGATCCCGACTCAGAGCATTCCTGCCGGCCTGAAGACTGATGACCTCTTAAGGATGGGATACCGCTACTGGTATCAGCTTTTTAATGAGAGGCAGCTGGTATCACTTTCAAAGCTCCTTAAAGCTATTCTGGAATTAGAGGAGCCTCTCACGGAGTTTATGTTGATAGCGTTTTCAGGCAGCCTTGAGTTTAATAATATGCTCTGTAGCTACAAGGGAGTAGACGTTAGGAGGCCGGGAGCCGTACGTCATATCTTCTCCCATCACGCATTCGTACATACTTTAGAGCCCCTGGAGAACAACCTGTGGGGTTCGGAGAAAGATTCTGGCACATTCCCCCATATTTACAAGTATAGAGTTAGGAGGGCGAAGCTCTATTGCGGGCGCCCTGAGGAGCGGGTTATTATGGACGGCAAGGTGGTGGAGAGAAAAGTCATTCCTGGAGAGAGGATCGAAGGAATAATAAGCTCTAGTTTTCAAGACCTCATTAGCGGTAAAGCCAACACCCTGCTCCTTTGTCAGGATTCTAGACTAGTTGAATTACCGCCAGCATCCGTTGATGCTGTGGTTACGGATCCCCCCTACTTTGATAACATTCAGTACTCAGAGCTTTCAAACTTCTTTTACGTCTGGCTCAGGATCGCCCTCAAAGACAAGTATGCTGAATTCAAGCCTGAGCTCATCCTCACTAAAGATGAGATAGTTAAAAATCCTAGAGCCGGGAAAGGCTCAGAGTTTTTCCAACGAGGGTTAACGGAGGTATTCAAAAAGTGCAGGAGCTTCTTGAAGGATAATGGTGTTTTAGTCTTTACCTTTCATCATCGAGATGAGGAGGCGTGGTTCACAATCTTTAAGTCAATAATAGATTCGGGATACTATGTTAGCGCCACGTATCCAGTATATTCGGAAATGGCTATTTCAGTGCACATAAAAGGCCAAGAAGCAGTTAAGTACGACACGATCGTTGTCTGCAGAAAAAGGGATGGGAGAGCGCCCGCCCCGTTAAATTGGAGCCTGCTTATAGAGACTATCCTAGAATACGTAAATGAGATGGTTAAAGTCCTTGGAAAGGGGGGCATTAAACTAACTTTATCAGATATTAAAAACCTTGCTTATGCAAAGCTCCTAGAGCTTTACACAAAGCATTACCCACATGTACGTCGAAATGGAGACCAAGTAAGTTTTGAGGCAACTCTCAGGTATCTTAAAGACCTGATTGAGAGAGGTGTTATAAGTGAAGAAGCTTCACAGGCCTAGTGAGCTTTTCGGCTTTCCCTCTGAAAATAATTCAAGGGAGGCTACCGATGCTAGGAAAAATTACTCTTGTCCTTGGTTACGTCAGCAGTGTATTAAGAAGAGCCGGCTCATAGGGCCTCCGCTCGGCGTATGTAGTGTATTTCATGAAGGCAAGCCTCACATAATTTGTCCTGAGCGAATAGCAGACATTAAGACTCTTGACCAGATTGCACAAAAAGTCTTGAATAAACAAACGGGTTACTACTTACTAAGGGAAGTTAGTCTTGGAAAAATCGGTAAACTTGACTTCGTCGTTGTGGAGATGGAGAATGACACAATCTCCAGGTTCTTTGCTGTAGAAAGAGTAGCGCTTGATACGACCAACACGGGAGAAATTGTAAAGGCAAGGGATGATTTCTTTAAAGGTCAAATGAAAGAAAGCTATAACTATGGCATTAACTGGAGGAATGTTATTAAAAGAACAATACCTCAAATTATAGCTAAAGGAGCGGTTTTTGAAGCATGGAATACGTATATAATTTGGATAATGCAGGATGTGTTTTATGACTACATCGTAAAGAACTATGAATTATACTTACAGGATGAATTTCCTAAGAAACCTTCAACCGTGCTATTTATAAGGAGCTTAAACTATGATCCAATGTCAATGATCTATGTCTTTGAATCACCCCCATTAATTAAGAGCGGTAGCTTTGCAAATTTTCAGCGAATACTTAGACCCATTAAAATACCTCCAGATGAGCAGTTTAAGAGAAAGCTAATCGAGCAAATCAAACATCAAAAGTATATAAGGCTGAAGTAATCAACTACTCCGCAGACATCTAAAATAGCCTTATTTATGATGGCGCCTCTTCCCATAATAGAATGCCGGAATTAAGGCCTAAAGAGCCGAAAAATAGCACGGAATCTCAAAAAGAGAATTGAAAGCTACATCTCTGTTTAATTCTTACCTAGGGGGAAGAGTTTGAAAAATCATCCATGCTCCTGACCGAGAATCAGCCCTCCCCATTTCACCAAATCATGACCATGAATCCGCCTTAGATCATACCACTTACAACCATAACCCCAAATCTTATCAGAGAACACTGAAGCCATTACAGCTTAGACGCAACCGCATCCACAAAGAAACTAAAAGACAACACGACAAAAGCCAGCAAAATAATCCACAGCCACACCCACCACAAAACAAACACAACCCCACTCAGCCAACACTCACCCCAAGCCAAACAATTCTTATAAGATAGCACCCTAAATTATAGAAATAATGAGCTAGTGCGGCGGTCTCCCAGCCTGGGAGGGAGCAGGCCTGCTAAGCCTGTGGCCCAGTCGGGCCGCGCGGGTTCAAATCCCGCCCGCCGCGCACTCATTTTTGTTGTTTGAGATTTTCATGTAAAGCCTTGATGTTGAATCATTCTTCCAATTCTCTTTTTGAGATTCCGTGCTGTTTTTCTTGATTGGCTGGGTTTTTTAAATGTTGAGGCTGAGAGGGTTGATGTGTGGTGGCTAGCTTTTAGCATTGGTTAATCTATGGTGTGTTCTTTAGAGGAATGTAGGATTTAAAAGGCCTTTCGCTTAATAACATGCGCATAAAAATGCTGTGAGTTGCGGCGGATACCTCTACCATATTACCTAGCGTAAGGCTGTAAACGGCGGCTTCCCGGCCAAGCCCCCGGCTCTCCAAGAACTTCAGCCTCCATGATCCGCCACGACGTCTCACCTGCGACATCCTAGGCTCAGTCCTGAAGCCTCGTCAGCTTGTAGGAGGAGGCTAGGCCGCTCCCCAACCTTAAACATAACCCCTCATCCGAACGCTATCATAGAAACTCTCTTTTCCATTACCTTCTTGACTTCTCTAGATAGGCCTTCGTTTTTCGATTCAAGTTATTTTTGATAAATTATCCCAGAAATTCTTATCTTCATCATCGAGTTCTCTTTATTATTTGGATGCTATGGGGGAGGAATTGAGGTATTGGGATGGAGATTCCTGGAGAAGCTACCTGAAGAATGATGTCCTGCCACTTTACGGTTCTACACTTACTATTCTGGGCCTATGGAGGGAGCTTAGAGATCGGGTTCACGGGAAGCTGCTTTCGGAAGTTATAAAGGGGATACCAAGCTTGGAGCAGGTCTTCGTCGGCGGCACCTCCCCGCCCGAGAAATATGAGGAGGACAGCTTAGCCCTAGCCTATAAAGAGTTGCTCGGCACGAGCATAAAGCTCCGCGAATACTACTTCCTGAAACAGCTTGGAAAGGAGCCAAAGACACCCTGCACGGTTGAGCCGACACCTATAGTCAGTTACGTGGATCATATATCAGTCCTGCTTGAGCGGGTGCTAGCCCGCGCCTGCGAGCTCAATCTCCTCACACAATCGGATGTCCAGAATATTCGAGAAAGTTCTAGGGGGGCTGTCGAAGAAATCCTAAAAGAGCCCATAAAGATCTTGGAGAAGTTTGTCGACTTTCTGAATAAGGCTCTAAGCTTCACAATCGCCTACAACGAGTATACTAGGCTCGTTTGGTATCTCCGCAAAATCCCTAGGAAGTATATGAGGGAGCTCTACCCGAAGCTCTTAGAACCGAAGGTCTTTAAATTCATTCAAGAATTCTTGGGCTTAAACGAATACATAGTTCCTCAAGTCGATGATCCGGAAATAGTTGATTCTTACACGATCTATTCGTTTGATCATGCGGTGAAGGGCTCAGAAATCAGTGGAGCACATGGAAGAATTTGGGGCAATGTAGATGGAATGCGTTTTGACAATGTTTCTGAGTATCTTAGAGGTGAAGAACTCCCGCCTACACATGAACCATACAAGAGCATTGGCGGTTGCTTGTGCAGAGTTAACGAACTGGTTTGGGGTTTCTTTCGTCGTTGCCGAAGAGAATTGGAGTTTGTAATTAGCGGTGAAATACCAGATCCATTTGAAGAATGGCAGAAGGCGATTGGCAACCCAGCAATCTCGTACTACATGCTGGAACTAGATTATCCAAACAGCTATGAAGCTTTGAGCAAGCTTGACGAAAATATTCCCATAATACTTGTAGGCGGAGCTGAGCTTATAAAAGGAGACCGGAAACTATACATAATAAGCAGGTGGTGAAAGATGAGCGCCGTAGGTAAGGAAGAGGAAATTAGAAAGAAGCTGAAATCTAAACCTCCTCTGCCTCCCCAATCTCCTAAAGTAGTTCCTCAGAAGATAGACTCTGAATCCAAGAAAGCTCCTAAAGCAATGGTCCAACAAATTTTCAAAATCAAAACCGACATAATTGCAATGACTGGTGGATGGCGCCTACCCCTCCTACAACAACCACAGCTTAAACCTTCAGCAATTAAGCCTAGAGTTCTTGCCCCTAAAGAGTTGAGGAAGATAAATGTGGATAGGGTAACGTCTTCTAAATTTGGAACGATTCAGGCCTTAAAGAAAGCGGAGATAAAACTCGGATTCAGGATTTTGAAAGCTCAATTACCTGAAATTCTAGGAGTCCGTGAGTCTATAATGAGCCCATTGGAAGAAGAGTTAAAAATTCTTCCAAGGTCTCCAAAACCAGCAGCCACTAAGCCTAAACTTACTGAAAAACTTGCTCTCGAGGTTATTAACAAAATTGCTTTGAGACGAATCCCCTCATTAGTCCCAAGGAGGGTAATTGGTGTTGGAAAGGAAAGAGGAGGTGAAGTAGTTAAGAGAGGTCCCGAGGTTACGAGAGGAGAAGTTCCGAAATCATCTACAACACCTCTTGGAGAATCAGAAAGGAGAGAAGACCTAGTCCCTGAGGATGTCTTTGTACCCCCGCTTTTAGAGGAGTTAAGTTCTGCTGCTAGACCAATTAGCAGGCCAGTATGTATAGTGCTACCAAGGAGGAAAGATGATTCCTTTGTCTACTCAGTCGCTGTTATTTGCCGAGAAATTTACCGGATAATTAAGGGAGGAAAACCAGCTCCTAGGTGGATCTCGAGAGAAGAGTTGAAAGAAGAAATCGATAGGGACTTAAGAGCTGAGGGGATGATCTTCGTCATTGACGATCCAGAGGGCAAACTTCTCCTTAATATTAAGGAGATTCGCACCCATGATGACCTCAAAAAAAGGCTTGGAATAATACTTGATAGGTTACGTGAGCTCTTTTCACAGGACATTGGCTTTATAATCTTTCATATTAATGGAATATGGGCAAGCCAGCTCGCCAACTTATTGAAAGAGGAAGTAGGATACCTCGCTAACATAATTGAAATCCAAACTCCTAACTGGCAACCACAAACTAAAGCAATTATCACCAAAATCTGTTGGGGATTTGTAGAAGAAAAGGGAGACACCTTTGATGAAGTATTCGGACATTGTGAGAAAAAATTTTTTGATGAGTTGAAGAAGGTAAAAGAGGACGTCGAGCTCATCCACTATATAAGGGAGGATAGAGATGCCAGCCCCGAACACGAAGCCATGAAAGTCATGGTTGTCGAGTGCTTAGCAAGAGAACTGGGCGCCAGTAACAAGCATGAAGTCATAAGAATGTTGGAGGAGAAAGAAATTGAGACAGAACGTGAGCTAGATGGGGGTAGAGCCGATATTTACGTGCGCTCCCAGAGGAGATGCGTGGAGATCGAGACATTCTATGGAACAGGGGATCCGATTGATAAGCTTGACAAAGAAACACTACGAAAGTACCTAGACTTAAAGAAACGTGAATATCAAGTTGATTGCGTTGACGTGGTCCTGCTCACGGGCCTTCATGCTCTCCTCTACGCTGAGAGGCTGGCAAAGCTGGCAAAAATCTATCATGAGCAACATCATTTAAAAGTAAACTTCTATCTTCCCGATCTTAGAGAAAAAAGATTAATCCCCCTAAGAGAGTTATTTCGTATACTTAGGGAGAGCGTTGGCCCCCTAAAGCCGGCTATATTAACTGAAGATGATATAGGGAAGCTCTGGAATGAGTTCTCTGAAAAATTGCGTAAGCATGGAGTGAGCCCGGAAAAATATAGGGAGCGTTTTGAAGGGCTGATTAATCGTTTCAAATCTTATCAAGAGAACCGCAATTGGATATTAGAGGAGGTTGAGAAGTTGGTAGAGGCTGAAAAGACTGCTAGAATGTCAGAGGAAGCTGGAGGCTCAGATGTTTAAGCGATGGCCGCATTAAAACTTTTTAGCATTAAAACCTAGAATGTTTACGTTCTTCGCGCCTCCTTACATCTTCCCATATATCGGCCAAGACTTCATCTATTCTGTCTTGGAGGAATTTCTCCACCTCGTCAATATATTCTCTGTAGAATCCGCTGACATCGTTTATCTCTATTGCCGCAAATCCTCTTCCGCGCTCATTTCTCTCTATTAGGTCGAGGGACATGTGGAGGAAGAATGCCTTAAGCCCATCATTTCCATAAGCCTCTATTCGCTGGCGGAAGGGCTCCCAGGTCGGCGTGTAAAATAACGCGCTATCAAAGTTATAGACTATTATGCGGCCACTTGGAGAGCCTAGAAGCTCTCTTAAAACTCTTAGATCGGGCGTTGAAATTCTCTCCGTGACAGCTGAGTCGAAGAAGTCATGCCATCTGAGGTCATCAATAAGCTTGTTGATCTCCTTAGCTATCTCGATTGGTATGCCCATCAACTTGGCATACTTCTCATGAACCTCCCATGAGGGCATAGACATTCATATTTCGCCCCCATCTTATTTAAGCGTATCCGCTCTTCATGAATTAAGATACGCCAGAGAATGGTATTAGCAAGCTTAACACATGAATTTATGAGAATGTAAGAATCAGTCCACCGTATAGAGATTATCAATTTATAGCCGAGCTTTTTCTTTATATTTTGAATCTGCTTAAAAACATGGCAGAAAGGGTAGGATACACGTTGACACGATATCTCTACGTGATTCAAGCCTTGAAACCTGAACATGTTAGGGAGGAATCGTTTGGCAGGATATATCAAGAGGGACTCCCACCCGAAACTAGAAAGAATCTTGGAACATTCTTTATAAATCCGGTTGCTGCAAGACTTCTTGCTTACTTGGCTATTGAGAGATATTATGAGAATGTTTTAGATCCAGCTTGCGGATCCGGCACTTTATTGGTATCAGCATATGAAGCTAAGATGGAAAAAGCTTTCCAGCAAGGGTTAAGCAGGTCTGAAGTTCATAGACTATTCTTGGAAGATCACTTAGTAGGAATAGATGTAATGCAGTTTGTAAAAGAACTTACATCAATAAACCTTGCATTACAAGATATTGACACTCCGGTGAAGCCTAAAGTGTATTGGGGTGATGGGATAGAAAAGATGAAAAGTGGAATGGACTACAGGGTCATGGAGGGCCCGCCCGGCACGGGGAAGACTATGCTCATCGCCTCTGTCGCGTGCGAGCTGGCCGCGGAGGGGGAAGGATCTTGGTAACCTCGTATACAAACGTGGCCGTCGACAATGCCCTCGAGAGGATACTGAGGCTCAACCCGGGCTTAGCCGATGAGGTCGTCCGGATAGGCCATCCCGCGAAGGTGTCAACGACCATAAGGCCGCTCATAGATGCGCCGCGAAGGGATGAGGGCAGGGCGGACTGGCTGAGGCGCATCCTGTCCTCTAAGCGCGTGGTCGGCATGACGATTGCGAAGCTTGCGGCCTTGGACTTAGTATACTCATTAGACGTCATCTCCAAGCAAGAGGCCTCTTGGCCCCCTTCGACTGCGCCTTCATAGACGAGGTCTCGACCATCCCGCTGGCCTTCATGGCGATACCCGCATACTACTCGAGGCGGTGGGTAATCCTAGGAGATACGCGGCAGTTGCCGCCCATAGTTAGGGCGTCGAACAAGTACGTTGGGGCATGGTCGTTGATGGAGGTGGCGGTAAGCGCTGGAGGTGGGAAGACTTACATGCTTCATGTACAGAGGCGCGGGGCGAGGGCAATATTCGAAGTCATAAGCAAACTGTTCTACCAAGGCATGCTTAAACACCATGAAGACGTAGCTGAGAGCCGCCTAGTCCTCGACGTTGATGCCAGAGAGTGGTTGAGGGAGGTCATCGACCCTGAGAAGCCTCTCGTCTGGGTGGACATTGGGGGCGCCTCATGGAATGGTTCCCCGTGTGGAAGGGGCGGGTGAAGGGCGCCTCGGCTGTGAATCAAGCGGAGGCCGCAGCTGTCGTCAAAGCATACAACGCGTTGACGTCTAGGATCAGAGGGGCTGACGTCGCGATAATAACCACCTACAGGGCGCAGTCCGACCTGATACGCAAGGCCATACAGTCACTGAGGGGAGAGGAGCCGATCGTCGCGTCGCTCTATAGGGAGGAATCAGATAGGAGTTGCCTCCCAGAGGAGCCCGAAAGCCTGCTCGACTTGAGGGTCTCCGAGACCGTGGACAGCTATCAGGGGCGGGAGAAGGAGGTCGTGCTCTACTCCATGACGGCGAACTACGAACATGAAGCACTGCTGGACTATAGGAGGGCTAACGTGGCCTTCACGAGGGCCCGCTCGAAACTCATAATTTTCAGCTCGCTACGGTCTATGGAGAAGACGCCGTGGCTTAAGCATATGAGGTTGCGATCACATAGGGTGTCGGTCAACACCTCCGAGCTAGAGCCGGAACTTCACGGAGTCCTTCACGAGCGTCGGATTATATCCATCGTAGTAACTAGTAACCGTTGCGGACCGGTATTTCCCTGACCTCCCCGTGGCTGTCTCACACGTAGAGGGTCTTGGACGTGGGGTTATCGCATACGCTACTTTTCCACTTTTCAGAACCTTATGCAGAAACTTGGAAGGAGTTTGGGAGAGTTTTGTTTTTATAAAGCTCATTATTTATATATAGCTTCGCCAAATAGGTTGTGTAAATAATAAATGCTTCGTGATGGTGGAATATATGGTCTTGTGAAAAAGCGACCTGATCTTCTAAGCATGATTTTTGATAGTATAAGTGAGGCTATTGTTTTAATGGGCAGGAATTATGAGATTCTTGCTGTTAATAGGAGGTTTTTTGAGATTTATGGAATTGAGCCTCCCCCGGATTATTCTGTAAAAAACATATTGGGGTTAAAGTGTTATGAAGTGTTGCGGGGGAAAACAACCCCTTGCGAAGATATACCCTGCCCCGTGCATGAGGTATTAGAAAGGGGTAGCATATCGATTGTGAGGCAACAGCGCCTTGTAGGCGATAAAGTGAAGAATATAGTTCAATTGGCTATACCGATTTACAGGAAGGGGAGAGTTGACAAAATAGTTAAGATTGTTTCAGAAGTTGCATTAAAAATGAATCTAATTTTATTTATAGTCATGTTAAAAGGTATGTGGAGGCGCTCTCTGAGGTTTCTCATTCGTTAATTATCGTTATTTCCCCAGAGGGCTTGATAAGATTCTGTAGTAAGAATATATGGACATTTTTGGGTTATAGTGATGAAGAATTTATTGGGAAAAGTTTATGGGGGATAAGCTTGTTTTCGGAGGAAAGTAAAAATAACTTGAGTAAAGCCTTTAGTAGATGCTTACCGAACAAGCCGCTCACTTTTATGTCAACTCTCGTTGATGCTTCTGGGGAGAAAATTGACTGCGAAGTATGCATTATACCTGTAATCGCCGATGGAGTGGTTGAGGAAGTGATATTGAGCATAAAACCCGTGAGGAGTGTAGAAGAAGTGTTAATGGATCTTTGGGGATACGAGCATGATACAGGTAAGGGTTTTGTTTTTTGCGCCCTTGATAATAAAGATGTAGCGCGAGAAGCGTTTAGAAAATTGGTTGAGGCAGGATTTAAGGGAATTATTCTCTCCAGAAGCCCCCTCAAGGATCTTAAGCATTTAGAGGATATTGAATATTACTTCATTAGTGATTTCTCAGATGGGGAGAAAGCCATATCTCCCAATATCAATAGTATAGAGACACTTGTGGTGGAGAAGATAAGGGGTCATCATAAGATCGTCATACTCATCGAAAATATATACTACTTAGTGCTTAGAAATTCGTTTAAAGAATTCTTCCTCTTCCTCTTGAGAATCAACGATTTACTGAGGTTTATGAGAAAAGGTGTTTCATATTATCGATTGGCCCATATGATTTAGATATTAATGAGAAAAACCTCCTTAGGGAAGAGTTTAATGAGCTTTATCCGAAGGTGATGACGCGTAAAATTCGCTTATCAAAAGATCTTATAGAACTTCTTAACGTGATAAGGGAGCATAATATTCGGGGCGATTTTCCTTCGCAAACCCAATTATGCAAGGAGATGAATATATCGAAGATAACCATGAAAAAGAGGTTAGAATTTCTAGAGCAATTAGGGCTATTGGAAATTTTAAGGTATGCTAGGAGGAAAACCTGTAAAATTACCCAGAAAGGTGAAATGATGCTGAAGCAGCATAAAGAATTAGGGTTATAGAAAGGTGAAATGTTATTTCTTAAATACTGGATAACTCTTTTCCTCATCATACCCCTCACATTATTATGAAGTGCTGTCGTCTTTTCCATTCTTAACCAAGATTAACCAAGACTTATTTCATGGTAAAGGTGTTTTATTTCTATTGAGTAAAATGGTGGAAACGGAAAAAGAGAAAGCATTCAGCTGGCCGAAAGAATATCCATTGCCCTGGTTCCTAGTAGGCGTGGTTATAGGAGTTTGCTTGTGGATTCTTGTATGGTACCTCTATCCATTATTCATAAAGAACATTTGGACGAAATTGACGAGCTTCTTCTGGTTCTAATGGAGGTGGTATGAATGGTTGATGCGGAGGTAGAGAGGGCTCATAAGGAGGCTTTAAGGGTTACGAGGAGGCAATTCCTAAAGGCTGTAGCTGCTGGTATCGCCGCCGGATTTATTGGTGCTGCAGGTTTTTCTGGTTTAACTCCACCAATATTTGAGCGCATGATACCGCCGAGAACTAAGGGTAATTACTCGTTTGGATCCGTGGATAAGCTTAGAATAACATGCATCTCGGAGACCAGTTGGTTTATGAATGACACTTTCATGGATGATATACGGAAGGCTGGCGGCCTTCTAGTCAACCAGTATGAGATACCATGGTCAACCGAGGGAGTGGTTGGAGGCTGGTCTAAAGAGAATCCTGATGTCGGGAGTAATGAGGGAGGTTATTCAGCCCTCGTAGAGACATGGGGGCCTGGTGAAACCTATCATCGATGGTTGCTAGACTGGGGCTGGAATCAGGAGTGGATGGAATACATATATAGTCAGGTCCCGGCTCCGACGAAGGATGTTCCGCCTGATCGCCTAATTAAGGGCAGTATTCTCGATTTAATAAAAGCGGGTCAGAAGGGTATAGAGTTTATCATATGTAGCCATGAGCATATAGACCATTACTGGGGAATGGATACCGTTCTCAAATATTACCCTGACGTGCCCATCTGGGTTCCTGGGACAATGTACCCTGAAAGCTGGCGGATGCTTGACGGCGTACCCAAGGGGACATTTAAGGCCCCCTACGCGTGGAACGAGCATCCTCATAGGGGCCCGAGAAATGTTGTTAAAGAGCCCGGCAAACCCTATAAAATCTATGAAGGCTTATGCGTAGTCCTCTTCGATGTACCAATTATTTTAAGAGTAAGAGGAGAAAATATACCCTATGTATGGGTAAAGGATTACGGCATTGTTACAGTTACCGGATGCGCCCATCCAGGAATAATCACCGAGCTTGAGTACGCGATAAGAACATTCAAAGACGTTGATTATGGGAAGAACATGGGAGGAATTTATGGGGGCCTACATATATCTCCATTCGAAGATTGGGATCCTGATAGGGATGATTTGGTGCTCGCATAACCTCGCTACGGCGTGCACTCAATTGGGGCAAACCATTGTACGGGATACATTACCGTTGGAAAAATGATCGAGGCAGGATTACCGGTCGTAGGCGGCTCTGCGCAATTTAAGACCAAGAAGGACTGGTACCTCGGTAATAGCGACCAATTTGGCTTGCCGCATGAGGTCGTGGAGAAGCCATTAAATCTCAAGTATTATGGAACGAAGCTTAAAGTTATAGCTAGGAGGCAGGAGGAAGGATTACGTAAGCGCCTTGAGAAGATGGGCCTTGATGCTGATGCAATAAGGTACCTTAACCGGATCTATGCCGGCGAGGAGCCCGTGAAGATCGTCAGCGAGGCCAAAGTAACCACATATGAGCTTGGTGAGATATGAGGTGAGATCATGTCTGAAGTTTATGTAAACTGGCTTGAGGAGAGGAACAAGAACAAACTCATCGTTCCTAGATGGAGACAGCCTATAGCAGGGATAGTCGCGCTGATAATAGCGTTTGCCGTAGCGCTCATAACTTGGTACTGGTTATTCAACCCTCTAGCACCAGGTCTCAGACTATACACACCCTTGTATGGATACATGTGGGATAGATGGTTGCTGATATGCTGCATTTGGATGGCATACGTGTTTGATTATACACTATTCTTCAAGAGGGAATGGGTTAAGAAATTACATCCAGCAATAAAGGGGATAATATTGACAGCAATAACCGTCATTGTAATGGTCTTTACAATCTACGTAATCTTTGACCTGATCTTGGGCCATCTTGGAATACCGTACTTTAGCTTCGAAATGATGGAGAAAGTCGGCAATCTAGTTCCCTCCGGGGTGCCAGGACATATCACCCCATTCTATGCTAGGGAATACGTTTCAATGGCTCTGCTAATGATTGCCGCGATAGCATCGTGGTTGAGCCCAGCGATTCCAGTGTACTTTGAGTATTGGCCGTGGGGTGGAAAGCTGAAACAGCCCGTGCTCGGCGCAACCATATTACTGGTGACGATGTTACCAGTGCTCTACTTATTCTTCATATTGATGCATCCCCATATGGCACTACTTTTCGTCCCCTGGCAAGTATATACAGCATCCTTAATGACGCCTGAAAAAGTAGGTAACTGGTGGTATGAGATTGCAGGGACTCTTCATGGAAACTTTAACGTAGCCTGGATAATGGCCATGACATGCACTGTATGGTACTTTGAGAGCATTTGGGAGAGGGAGCCCTTCTTCACAATATCTAAGAAGCAGCCATGGAGGGGCATAATATCATTCTTGGGCACGACGCTATTCGCTTTAGGCACCTTTTACGCGCTCCAAATACTATTCGCGAGCGTGCTAGGACCTGCCACTGAAGGAGCCTTTAGACGAGCAGGATACATGTGGAGATATCTACATGCCGCTGAATGGTTCATATTCTACCTTTGTGCGGCCCTCACAATATCGTTCTTCTTCGACAACTGGCCCCGGAGATGGAGCGGACCTGTAAACTGGATTATAAGAAATATCTTGGCCCTCATAGGTGCCGTCATGATGGCATACTTCTACTATGAACTCGGCCCCATCGTATTAGGAACAACTAAAGGACTAGACCAGCCAGAACAATACCCAATGGTCTGGGGGATATGGTATGTCAACATACTACTGATCATGAACTGGTTCTTCGATAACTGGCCAGCTTATAAGCCGGTCTACTTAAAGAAGAAAGAATGACCTTCTAATCCCTTTATTTTTATTCTTGAAGAGAGTTTAAAGCCATGTTTCTGTTTGATTCTTACTTGGGGGAGGGCTTGACAGGTATTATCCATGTTCCTGGTTTTATTTCGTGTCTTATTGTCTCGGGGGTTTGTTCTCTCTGTTTTATCGAGTTATGATTGTGGTTTTGTTTTGGGTGGTGTTGCTCGTGGCTATGCTCAAATCTTATTAGAGGGCGCTGGTGTTATTGTTTGGGCGCGACCGTGTCTGCGAGGGAGCTGAAGTCGCGGATCCTCAAGCTGTTAAAAGAAGATGAGGAGTTTAGGTATGCTGTTGCCGGCTTATTGGGTCTAGAGGAGATACTCAAGAGGCTTGATAGACATGAAGCCGAGCTCGTCAGGCTCAGGGAGGACATGAATAAGCTCAGGGAAGACATGGTTAGACATGAGGCCGAGCTTGTCAGGCTTAGAGAGGATATGAACAAGCTTAGGGAGGATATGATTAGGGGTTTTGAGCTTGTTGAGAGGCATATTAGCGCCTTGGGCGCTAGGTGGGGTCTCATGGCCGAGGATGCCTTCAGGGAGGGCCTGAGAGGTTTGCTGGAGAAGGAACTTGGGTTTAGGATTGAGAGGTGGAGGGCTTATGATGAGACGGGAATGGTCTTTGGATACCCGAGCGAGGTTGAGGTAGATGTTACCGTGAGTAATGGTAAGCTTATACTTATTGAGGTGTCGTCGCATGTGAGGGCGTCAGATGTCTTTCAGTTCAAGAGGAAGGCCGAGCTATACGAGAAGATGACTGGGAGGAAGCCTGACAGGCTAATAATAGTCACGCCATATATTGATGAGAAGGCCTTGGAGGCCGCGAGGCAGCTTGGAGTGGAGGCATACACTAAAGTTTAACACGAGTCGGCCTCAACGCTTCACCATAGGATCCGAAGTTAGTCAGCTAGAGATACCCAAAGAAGTTAAAGCCTGAGATTGTTGATGCATGCGTCACATATCTTTTTATGTCTGAATCCTGTCAACCAAGTAACACCCCTCCCTGAGTTTTTATCGCTATGAGCATTCTTCCTATTGTTGAGGATAAAGAAGGCTGGAGGCGGGGGCTGGGAGATTCATAAATGGCTTCCATAAATTTACTTCACTCGATAATGTTAAGGCTATCTAGGTAGGGGGCAGGCCTGCTAAGCCTGTGGCCCGGTTGGGCCGCGCGGGTTCAAATCCCGCCCGCCGCGCATTCATCTTGTTGTGGATTTCAAGGGCAGCTAGCTGGGTTTTGAAGTGTTTCCGCAGCGGGTGTGGTCTGAGATTGTATATGCTTCCGCTAACCTTACTGCGTGTTTAGAGAAACTTATAATACGTTGTGACGATTTTCTAGCTGCACTAACTATGAGAGAAACAAATCAAATAACCCTTTGGATAAGGAAAATAGAACAGAGGATGATGTTGCTGACTTTGCATATAATTATTATCAGGAAAAGATCCTAAGTTACTATGTAGGCCGAGGGTGGGGATGGGAGGCTGTGGGCGTTAATGGAGAGGTTAAATGATCTTGCTAGAGGGATTGAGGCCCTCAAACCTGTCCCGAGAGGCTTAAAGAATGTTGAGAGTGTTTAACCTCCTCCAAGACCGTGAGCAGCTCATCAAAGGTTCCTTTCCCTCCAATCTTGTCTCACATTTCCTCCCGATCGAAACCTCCCTCTTAAGGACGTGGATAAGTAAGAGTTATTTGTTAAAGCCATTCCATCACAAGGATGGAGGAGGATCGAGCTCATGCCTGAGAGGGAGAGGCCCCTCCAAGACGAGCTTTACAGGTTGATAGCCAACCTGGCGAGGGATAGACGCTTCGCTGGATTGACCCTTTCGGCTCAGACGGAGCTTCCAATAGACGCCCGCCGCGCCGATGTAGCCGTCTTGAAGAAGCCTGAGGACATTCTGATCCTTATCATAGAGACCAAGCGGAAGGTCGAGCGCAAGAGCTACTACAGGATTGAGGGGCGCTTCGACCCATATGGGCGGGCTGCCATAGGGCAGGTCTTAAGCTATGCAGCCCTAGTGAAGGAGAAGTATGGCCTACTGGCGTCGCCAGCCTTCGCCACGGCCAACCGGGACGTAATAGTCCTTTTCAGCCTCGTGAGGGACCCGCGTAAGTACTTGAACTGGGCGGCCGTGGAGGAGGGGGACTACGAGCGAGCACTTGAGCAGAGTGCTTACGTCTCCCTTATACATGAGCACTACCTGCTTGACGATAGGAACCCGCTCCGCGAGGAGCTCATCCAATACATATTGGATCAGGTGGCTAGGATCTGGCAGCGAGAAGTCCTTCCGGAGGCTGTTCGGAAGAGGCCGGGCGACTGGCTCCTGGGCAAGCTGAGGTACTTTGTCGACTCCCTCAGCCGCTACTATGTAGAGGACGTGCTGCGCGCGAGGCTCATGATGGATGACAAGTTCGCGGCGGACCTCAATGCACTTGCGGTGAAGGCAGGCTACAAGAACGGCCTAGCCGACATAGTAGGCCAAGACTACAGCCGCATTGGGACTCTGGCTAGGATGATGGTTTACGTCCTCATGAATAAGATAATTTTCTACAAAGTGTTGGAGCGCAACTATCAACTTACGGAGCTCAAGCCAATCCTCGAAGCTAATCCAAATATAAGCTCCCAAGAGTACCTCGAGATGCTTAACTAGCGCTTCAGAGAGGCCGTTGAGAAGACCGGCGACTTTGAGCAGATCTTTATCACTGGCCTCTTCGACCACATAGTCCTCTCCGAGGAGCGCGGCGCCCTAGTGGAGATAGACGAGCTCATCAACCTGCTTTCAACGATTGAGGTGGAGGGGCTGGGGGATATAATTGGCTACACCTACGAGGATCTAATACCAGCCGAGGAGAGACACCAGATGGGGCAGTTCTATACGCCACAGCCGATAGCTGAGCTGATAGCAAGGTGGTGTATTAACGAAAACCCTTCGGCCCTCATATTAGGTCCCGGCTGCGGAAGCGGTACGTTTGAGGTCGAGGCTTATTGGCTCCTGTCCTACTTGAAGACCGGGAGGAAGAGGGGCATCCCCCCAGGGAAGGAGGTGCACAGAAGCATTCTCAGGCAGATATATGCTGTGGACATCAACCCGTTTCCAACGCAGTTAACAGCGATGAACTTAGCTATGAAGAACGTCAGAGCCCCGACAACGGAGGCCAACATAGTCACGTCGGACTTCTTCAACATAATCCCTGGACATAAGATCTTAACACCATATTCTGTCATGACGCCTTCAGGGCCAAAGCAGAAAGAAATAGTCTTTCCAGAGGGTTTCGACGTCGTGATGGGAAATCCCCCGTACACCCGATGGACCGAAATCCCCGATGATGTGCAGAAGAGGATAGAGGAGAGGCTGGGCGATCTGCTCACCAAATATAACTTGCGCGCTGATGTGATGAGAGGAAGAGAACCGGGACTCTACGTTTATTTTGTAATGTGGGGTTACAAGTTCCTAAAACCCGGCGGGAGCTCGGAATGATAATCTCAGATAGTTGGCTTCAAGCACTCTACGGGAAGGATTTCGGTCGCTTCCTCTTAGAGAACTTCAAAGTTAAGGCCTTGATAGACATTTCAGCAAGAGTCTTTCCAGTTCCTCTTATCGGCACCTGCATAATTCTGTTGGAGAAACCCCTTCCAGGCGAGTCTATCGATGACAATCAATGTGTTTTTATGCACCTTACAATACCCAAAGGAGGAACGTTTAAAGTAGAAGATGTGTTGTGGGCGATAAAAAACCCTGAACAGGCTAAAGAGAGGTTCACGATAAAGGTCTACAGACAAGGGGACATTCCGAGAGAAAAGAGATTGTTAGACCTGTTCTTCAGACCCGACGAAATTCTAGATATGTTGAAGCAGAGCCCCCAAGTTAGGAAACTCTCTGAATACTTTGATCCAAGTTATGGCAATATAACATACCTCTACTTGACATCGGTAGGGAAGATAAGAGGTGTAAGGAACATCGGCGGTGAAGAGTTCTTCTATTTGACTGAGGAGGACGCCAGAAAAGAGGACATTCCTCAAGAGTTCCTTTACCCTCTTTTGCCCTCCTCTAGATACTTAAAGACATTTATCTTTACCCTAAGTGATTGGGAAGAACTTAGGACGAAGGGAGTGGAATGCTACTTATTCCTATGCCATAAGCGAAGGGATGAGCTCCCTGAGAGTGTAAGGGAGTACATTAAGAAAGGCGAGGGTCCTGACGCTCAGATTAGGCTTAGGAGAAGACCAGGAGAGGATAAAGGAAAACCGGTAAGCGAGTCCTCATCTTCTCAGACTAGACGTAAGCATAGCAGCCTATTCTTTGACTGGTATGACCTCGTCCCTCCGCATCACGTTACCTCCCTCTCAACGGCTATCGCTAGGTCTTCGAGGCGTAGCGTCCTCGCGATCCTCTCGCTAAACCACTTCGGCAGAAGCCTCAGTAGCGGCCTATACCTGTCATCCACTAGGAATACAATGGCTCTGTCATTCGGCCCCCTCACAGCTCTGCCGGCCGCTTGGATGGCGGACCACACCGCCGGTATTATCTGCCCATAGATCCTCGCCTTCTTCTCGTCCCCCAGGGCCTCCGACAGCCTCTTGATCAACGCCTGCTGCCTAGCCGTCGGCGGCGCGAAGGGTATCCCCAGGCATATCACCATGTTCGCGGAGAGGTCCACGCCCTCGGCAAGCTTAAGGACTACATGGAGTCCGGGATGTATGAGAGGGGCGCCATGAGGCAGGTCAGGAGCGGGTGCAGCATAGTCATGCAGGGGAACATCGACGCCGACTATGGCTCGTGGGAGGAGGCCCTCCCGCAGAGCATGAGGGAGCCCGCGCTCATAGACAGGATACAGGGCCTCATCCCCGGCTGGGAGATGCCGAAGATAATGTCCGCGGACCTACACCTCAGCAGCGGGATAGGCATAGCCGCCGACGCCTTCTCCGAGATAATGCACCAGATGAGGTCCATCTCGGCCTCCTCGATAATCAGGGGTAACGTCGAGGTCGTCGGCCAGCCGAGCATAAGGGATGAGAGGGCCATAACAAAGATCGCCTCCGCGCTATACAAGCTACTCAGGCCCGACCTGGAATTCGACGGGGAGGCTCTGGAGATATCCATGAATTTGGCCATAGAGTTGAGAAACAGGATAAGGGAAAAGCTTCACGAGATGATACCGAGTGAATTTCCAAGAGAACCGTTAGAGTGGAGATTGAGGACGTGAGGATATTTCCTAGTGCGTTATCCTTACTCCTAATCTTCGAACTTATCTGAAACTATTTAGGTCTTTCTTTCCTTAGTTTTGTTATGGAGTTTAGGGAGTTGAGTGATGAGGGGGTGGGAGGTTATAAGGCCTCTCCTCCCCCCTAGGGCTGGTGTTGGAAGGCCCAGGATTGATGATAGGCTGATCATAAACGGGATACTGTACGTGCTTGTTACTGGATGCCGTTGGATGGATCTGCCCGCCAGGTATGGCTACTGGGCGTTGCTATTATTCTTGAAGTTAATGTTTTGATAACTTCTTTAATTCAGCTTCTATCTCTTTGACCAATTCTTCACTCTCTTTTTCTTTTTCAAGTTTGATGCGTGTAAAAGAATTGAGTCTACAATATTTTTCCTCTCCTGCAAATATACACTTGTAGCTCTAATCACACTATAATGCATATTAAATTGCGTATCGATTTTCCGAGACATATGTTCAAATTCATAGTAAATTCTGAAGATTTTGCGAAGTAGTTCATGTGAAATTATACCTTCAAATTCTTGAAGAGACGTCGCTCTCCATGTGTTCATATCCAGATTGTGCGTAATCATGGTATCTGGTTTAAGCTCTTTTTGTATTTGTTTTAGGAGATCTATGTTATGGAACTCATCTGAAAACCCTCAGGTATATTATGATGCATGCTAGTTGTATGAAGCCTGTGAAGGTTGATGCTAGCCTCTCCCATCTTATGGCTAGCCCTCTAAACCCGTTTGTTAGCCATGCGAAGAACCTCTCCACACTGCTCTTCATCCGCTTATATGCTTCTAGGTCGAGCCTGTAGGGTCTCCCACGCCTCTGCCTACGCCTATTCCTTACGTTGACAGGTATGTTAGCCCTTATACCCCTCCTAAGATACGGAATTTTGAGATGAGTTCTCTAAAAACTGAGGTAAATTGGGAAATCGCTGTCTGTTTAAAAGGGATCTTGGAAAGCAATGTGCGAGTTCTGCTGAAGTTGGCGGTTTATCGTCGTTCTCGTTGAGATCCCCATTCTTATCCAAAGATTTAAATAGTATAAAGGTTGTATAGATTATGAAAAAGGTGGGGTAAAGTATGAATCGGGTTAAAAAGACCATAACATTGCCTACTGATCTAATAGAGTGGGCTGAAAGTGCTATTAAAGAGGGGAGATACCCTGGCATACGTTCCCTTTCAGGCTTTATTGAATATTTAATTCGCAATGAAAAGGAAGAAAGGTGTAGAGAACATGACTGATAACAATTGTGTAAAAGAATCATTAATAGAGGTGTGGATTCCAGTTAAGGAATTAAGCCGTGATGCTGCTATAGAAATGGCTTATAAAGCAAAGCCAGCTTATATTAAACACTGTAGAGAGCTAAATATTCGTGAAAAAAAGATAAGTCGAGAGTTTTTTGATCCGAAAATAAGGAATCTTCACCCTTGGTTTGCCAGAAGACCTTGTTCGATAGCTAGGGGTATAACGTTGGCTGCCATACTGCCAAGCAAAATTACTAAAGAAGATTTTATGAAAAGTATTGGTTGGAATAAAAAACCCTTAGCTTTTCTTGAAAAAGGTTATCCACCTCTCCTATTTTACACAGATCCTGACAAGGAAAAGATAAATGAATTAGTAGTAGAGTTCCTAGGAAAAGCGGCAAATGAAATTATCGTATGCGATCCTATGGCTGGTGGAGGAACCATACCCTTAGAGAGTTTAAGGTTAGGGTTCAAAACAATAGCTGTTGAATATAATCCAGTTGCTTATCTCATTCTTAAAGGTACAATAGAATATCCAGCATTATATGGTCAAAAATTGGCGAAACGTGTTCAAGAAGAGGCTAAAATATTAATTACATATGCTCAAAACAAACTAGGGAAGTTCTATCCTCCGGGTACTGAAGGATATATAATTGCAAGAGGGATCAAATGTCCTAAATGTGGTGGAAAAATTCCATTAATTTCTGACACACAGATAGCAAAATCGGTAAATTTGGACTTAAAAATAGATGCTTCAACTAAAAGTTTCAATCTAACTCTTGTAAAACATCCGACGAAGCTCCCTTATGAGGGAGAAAAAAGAAGTGAAATTATATGTCCTTTTTGTCGTAGTAGAATAAGTAAAAAAGATGCTTATAAATCTTGGACAATGAATCACATTAGCATACTTAAGGAATTGAGAAATGGTAAAATTGATGAAGATAAGATTTTATCAACATATATCTTACTTGTAAGACAGGGTAAAGGAACTTACAGTATTTGTAATAAGACAGATTTTTCTCTGTTTTTAGAAGCTTGTAAGGAACTTTCAAACGCTTTTAAAGATATGGAAGAATGCATTCCTAGGTCTGAGATACCTAAAAACAACGAAGTTTTCGCTCCCATTAGAAGTTATGGAATAAATTACTGGTACGAATTGTTTAACCCACGTCAATTGCTTGCCCTCGCAACACTTATCAAGTATGTACAAGAGAAATCTGAAAGAGCTCTAATTGAAGGAGGATTGGAAGCCGCCGTTTGTCTTTACCTAGCATTTGGGGTCAGCAAAATGGCTGACTATAATTCTATAATTACAACATGGAAGCGAGGTACTATAAGGGATGCGCTAGGTCAATATGCTCAGGGTAGAAAAATGAGTTATAGCGAGAGTTTTTGCGAAGCTATAGTTCCGTACAGAAATTTAAACTGGATCTTTGAGCCAAATTACTCTAGTACAACCGAGGGAGGGATTTGCCCTATTCTAAATGAGCTCTGTAAAAGATTAGAAGGATTAAAAGAATTTTCTATAATCCAGGCCGATTCTAGCTTTCTTTCATCAGTATTAGCGGGCATTAAAGTTGATGTGATAAATGTAGATCCTCCATACTTTGATCAACATATATATAGTGATATAAGTGAATATTTCTGGCAAGTATTATGTACAGCACTTAAGCCTTTGATAAAGGCGGGCTTCTTTTTTGACAAAAGGAAACTGCTAGGTTGGGAGCCTACATCTTTAGTGGTGCCACGTGAAGCAGAAGTTATTGTTAGGAAAAAACGATCTACATCCTTTAACGTAAATTGGTATATAAAACAAATGGGTAAAATTTTTGAGGAATGCTTCAAAGTACTTAATGATGATGGCATCCTTTTAGTATGGTTTACGCATAATTCAATAGAAGCATGGGAAGCCATTATAACTGCTCTATGCATTGGAGGTTTTTATGTAACAAAAATATGGCCTGTTACTTCAGAACTTCTTACAAGACTCGTTAGTAAAGGAAATGGGTTAGTCCTCAACAAAACACTGATCATAGTTGCTAGAAAAAGGAAAGAGGAAGTGAGTGAAAACCTACTAAAAGATTATGCTTTTCATCTAATGGAGGACATGTATAATGTGCTTACAAGTTTAGATGCCAGTGAGGCTGAACTTCATATATTTTTAAAAGCTGCTGCAATGTGTGCTGCAACGAAAGCCAACTTACCAAAAGATGAAGATCCAATTCATTACTGTAAGTCAAAACTTGTTCCACTGTTAGTTAATTTTGCTGACAAAATGTCCCCACTTCTACATAAGCGATTTGATAAAGTGCATACTAATCTGGAGAGCTTTTTCTAAATGCAAGGAATTCTAGAACTTCCTTAATCTTCTTCACTTAAATGTTCAATTCCGTACACAGTTGGTAATGGTGCAATTAAATATCTCTGTGGATCTTTTCTGATTGCTTCTTTAACATACGGGTCATCCTGTACACAACGATAATGATATCTACGTACTACTTCTTCGCCTGCATAATTACGAGCTTTGCCGAAATACACTACATAAGGACATTTAACAACATCTTCCATATTTTTAAAGTAACTACATTCGCTGCAACTTAAGTGAACCTGGCCTGGTTTATCTCTATTTTCTTTGCATATGTCAATGACAAAAGGACAATATACAATCCACCTAAGACATTTATCACATCTATAGGGTTGAGGTTGTTCAATGCTTCCAATGCCTACGGTGAACACAGGAATACCGGTAACTGAGCAAAACGAAGCAATCTGTCTTTCCTTCTTTGCCTTTCCTGCTCCAACCTCTAATCCAAAAACTTCTCCTTTTGATCTTAGAAGTAGAAAGTCAGGAGGAATTATGCTTTTTCCTCCTTTACCAAGTAATCTTTGGGCCAGTAAAAGTGGAACTACGTAACCATAATTTTTCCGTATTAGCCAGCAATAAACAAGAATTTCTGGTACTATACCTACTCGTTTTGGAAGAATGGAATCAAGAAATTTGTCATATTCTTCTCCTTGATCCCTAGCGATTATACCTTCATAGGCCATTAAAGACTGATACTCTTGCCTCTGCTCATTTCCCTTAAGGAATTCCTCACTAAGATTATCATTAAGCTCTCTTAGCACTAAATTACGTAACCCTACATCTACTGATATATCCTCCAATAAAATAAGCATGTTAGAAATATACATTAATATTTCAATAAAACCTTTGAACGCATTAACCCCTCTTATTGCAAGATAATATCCTCTGCCGGTAAGGATGTATTCTATAAGATCTCCTAAAATCATTTGACGAGTATAACCTTTTCCTCCTCTCTTTTTTCTTCCCGCATAGATCTCTTTTTCTAATTCATCATAGAATGGATGTTCGTCAAGTTTCCTTGCCCATTCTGCGTAGGGAGGATAGCTGGATCTAAACACTCTATCTAGAATAAGAAGATGTTTTGTAGCAAGTAAGTTAGCTCTTAGAAGCTTCTGCATTAGTTTTCACCTCCTTTATAATATGCTTAACATAACCAAGTTGTGGTATAAATAGGCCGCTGCCAACCACGTTTCTAAAAGCATAATACAGCTCTATTCGAAACGGAGCCTCCCCGCTCAATCTAGTTTTATTATGAGATGGAATGGTTTATAATTGTTGCCCCGTGGTTCCAGCTATCCCTTGACGTCGCATTATCTCCTCTGCCTGCCATGATTCGCTCTATATGCTGCAAGGTAGGAAGTTTGAACGTTAAGGCTATGTTATTTAATGCTCTTTCTTCTTTCTATTATGTTCTTGACGGTCTCAATCTGCTTGCTGTCTAATATCCCCTCATGGGGCTTCCCTCTTCTCCTTCAATGATTTCTCGATATCATTTATGTATGATTAAATATTAAAAAAGAATTAAAAGCTATGTCTCTGTTTAATTCTTGCTTGGGGGAGGGCTTGACAGGTATTATCCATGTTCCTGGTTTTATTTCGTGTCTGATTGTCTCGGGGGTTTGTTCTCTCTGTTTTATCGAGTTATGATTGTGGTTTTGTTTTGGATGGTGTTGCTCGTGGCTATGGTCAAATCTTATTAGAGGGTGCTGGTGTTATTGTTTGGGCGTGAGTGTGTCTGCGAGGGAGCTGAAGTCTAGGATCCTCAAGCTGTTAAGGGAGGATGAGGAGTTTAGGTATGCTGTTGCCGGCCTGCTGGGTCTAGAGGAGATACTCAAGAGGCTTGATAGGCATGAGGCCGAGCTTGTCAGGCTCAGGGAGGACATGAATAGGGGGTTTGAGTTGATCGAGAGGCATATTAGCGCCTTGGGTGCTAGATGGGGCCTTATGGCCGAGGACGCTTTCAGGGAGGGCCTGAGAGGTTTGCTGGAGAGGGAGCTCGGGTTAAAGGTTGAGAGGTGGAGGGTTTATGATAATGCTGGGATCGTCTTCGGATATCCCAGCGAGGTCGAAGTAGACATCGCTGTAAGCGATGGAAAGCTAATACTAATTGAGGTATCATCACATGTAAAGGCGTCGGACGTCCTCCAGTTCAAGAGGAAGGCCGAGCTATACGAGAAGGTGACCGGGAGGAAACCTGACAGGCTGATAATGGTTACGCCATATATTGATGAGAAGGTCTTGGAGGCCGCGAGGCAGCTTGGGGTGGAGGCATACACCAAGGTTTAACATGAGATAGTCTCAATGCTTCAGAATAAGGTCTTTAACATTCTAAGAGATTATGCTTTTAATTCACGGAATATGTTGTTTATGAGGCATATACTCTGCCGTCGCTGGTTAATTTGTGGGTAATGGATTGGATGGGGCTATTATCTTGATAGTTTTTCTAGTGCCTCTTTTAGTAGTTTCATTGTCTCGTTTAGCATCTCCCTCGTCTCCCTTGATTCCCTTGTCAATGTTTCTAGTATTGTTGTTAGTTTTTCCGATATCTCGCCATACTTCTCCATTATCAATTTAAAATTCTCATCGGTTCTCCTCGCAAACTCCCTAAACTCGCTCACGAAGCTTCTAAATTCATTCCTGTAATCCCTGAACTCGTCTCTGTAATCCCTGAATTCCCTCCAATAGTCCATGAATATTGACTGCATTGCTCCGAAGCCTTCTTGGAGTTCCTCGTGTAATGGTGACGGCCTTATTGTGAAGTATTTTATTGCTGGCCTCGGCTTAGCCTCCTTAACATCGATGGACTTGACATATGCTGGTGGCGGAGGAGACTTCAGCATCTCAATGAATTTCTCCAATATTGCCTCATCCCCCTGAGCGAAGACCGTTACGGATCCATCCCTCTCATTCTTAACATGGCCTGATAGGCCGAGCTCCTGAGCAGAGTCCAGAACAAACCTCCTATAACCAACCCTCTGAACCCTACCATAAACCCTAACCTGAAAAGCCTTCAGCATCAAGCATGAACGGAGCTACCTTCACCTATAAAGCTTCCCCTGTATGGGCGGACTTAGTAATTAGAGGCATTTTCAAGTTCAAGTAGAATAAATTTGGTGGTTAAAGGGATTGTGGGAGGCAGCTCAGTCTGCGGAGGATCAAATATCGTAAGCCGGGTGCAAGAATCCTTAAGCATATTAGATTCTCCTCCCTTTTCATTGTCTCACTTTCATGAATCTCAAGAAGAGGATTGAGGGGGAGAAGCTTGAGAAGGGTCTTGCATGATGTCTTCTCGCGCGGGGATGTGTTTATCCTGTTCCTGCAGACTGGGGGCTGGGGTTTTCAGCCTGTCTCAGGCTTCGCCGTAATGGTATATTTTCGGCCAGAACGTGTTATTATGTAGGTTGCGGAGGATCTTGCTTGGCCCGTTTAGCGATGTTTACAGGCGGGGTAACCTGTTATTCTTCAAGACCCCGGAGGAGTATAGGGATAGGGTTTTGGAGGATTCCCTGAAGCCCGGCTTGGCGATATCGCCGGGCAGGATTATGAGGGC
>Ga0078972_1005777_pt1 | contig 30764 bp, 29 predicted proteins | sample YelNatPaOPGAMG01_FD_67568 | JGI IMG/M metagenome (GOLD analysis project Ga0078972, IMG submission 67568) | Hot spring thermophilic microbial communities from Obsidian Pool, Yellowstone National Park, USA - OP-RAMG-01 (SPADES assembly) (version 2) | ecosystem: Environmental > Aquatic > Thermal...
TACCTTTGATTTCAGGTGATTCATTTAAATTAGAGCAAATGTTGATAAATTTAGTGGATAATGCAATTAAATACACGGAAAAAGGTGAAGTCGAAATTACCGCCCAACGATTGAATCAGAGTATTAGAATCACTATAAAAGATACGGGCATCGGTATTGCCCAAGAACACTTGTCCCGAATTTTTGAGAGATTTTATGTCGTAGATAAATCACACTCACGAAGAATGGGTGGCACCGGCTTGGGACTTTCTATTGTCAAACATATTGTTTTGCTCCATAATGGCGAGATTGAGGTTGAAAGTACACCGGGCGTTGGCACAAAATTTATTATTACCCTACCGCTCAGCCAAGGCAAATGAATAATAAAAAGCGAATACTTTTTCTTTGCACGAGTAACTCCTGCCGTTCGCAAATGGCAGAAGGTATTGTTAGGCACTTCTACAATGACCAATTTGAGGCTTATAGCGCGGGCAGTAAAGTAACCCCAGTCCACCCGTTAGCAATAAAAGTGATGAATGAGATTGGCATTGATATTTCTAAACAGCGCAGTAAATTGGTATCAGAATTTTTCGGGCAGGAATTTGATTATGTTATAACCCTTTGTGGTGGTTATGCCAAAAATTCCTGTCCGGTATTTTTCGGTAAAGCCAAGCACGAATTGCACTGGGATTTTATTGACCCGGCCGAAGCCAAAGGCAATCAAGAAGAAATCTTAGCGGTTTTCCGAAGTGTAAGGGACGAGATAAAAAATAAAATTGCTGAATTGGTTAGACAATTAAAATAACTTGGGAATGAAACCGGACGACTGGATAAAAGAATATATCCCTTTAGTTAAGAGTATCGCCCAAAATTATACGAAATACGGTGTTCCTTTTGATGACTTGGTTCAAGAGGGTTTACTCGGACTCTTAGAAGCGAAGAAACGATTTCAGGAAAACAAAGTGACGAAATTTTCAACCTATGCTCATTACTGGATCAAAAAGAAAATTCTTCAGGCATTAGAATTGGAGCGAAAAACTTCCTTTGCCACCTTAAGTTTAGATGAAAACATTGATCGCGCTTCTGAGTTAGAAGAAAGCACTATTAAAAAACCTTTCTCCAAAATCAATCTACCCAAAGGTTTTCCAAAGAACGAAGCGATAGTTTTAAGATTATTTTTTGACCAGGGCAAGAATTTAAAAGAAATTGCCGAGATTTTAAAAATTTCCCGCGAACGAGTAAGACAATTAAAACAAAAGGGGTTACGCAGGCTAAAATCAGTAACTTATCCGCCGAAGGCGGATTAACCAAACTTTAACCAAAACTTTATTCTCAGCTAACAATTTCAAGGTATAAAAGGGCAATGGTAAAAATAAACCTGCGCTTTAAAAAGGAGGCAAAATGGGCAAAAAGGCGATAGGTTTCCCAATTTTTCTCGTTTTCAGTCTCAATATTATAGGGGCAGCTGAAACAAAACTATCTATGGAACTATGGAATCGTTACACACTGGAACGAAAAGACGATAAAACGGAAAAAAACGCTTTTTCCGTAGAGAGAGGTTATTTCCGACTCGACCCGACTTTCACCGATAACATTAAAGGGAGATTTACCCTTGATTTCTTTAGCAGTGATAAATATTCGGATGGCGCTGGTCTTAAATTAAAGTATGCCTATGTGGAATTCAACAATGTTATACCGATACCGGAAAGCCGATTAAGTTGCGGTATAGACAAGAATTACTTTGGCACAGTTTACGATTGGGAATATGTGACAATTGAGAAGGCACTGGAAGATAAGGAAAAGGTAGCCGCTTCGGCTGATTATGGCGTTTTCTTTACCGGCTTCATTCCTCAAGGGTTTGGTGAATATGCGATTTCGTTAATTAATGGCGAAGGTTATTCCAAAGCCGGCAGTAAAGTCAATATTAACCCGAGCCCAGTCATTAACTTACGGTTAATCCCTTTACCTGGTATTACCATAGGTGGTTCATTGCTTTATGAAAAAGCTGGATTTATTGATACGATAAAAACCGAATATGATAAGAGAATGCTTTATGCTGGTGTGGCAAGATTTGCTTTTGGACCACTTGATGCCTGGTTTGAATATCTGTCCCAGCAGTTGGGCGTGACAACCCGGGGTGAATATAAAGAGACCATGAGCCAAGGTTTAATGATTATGCCGGTTCTGCGTTTGGTTAAACCACTTGATTTTGTCCTTCGTTATGACCAATGGGACCCCAATACTAGCAAAGAAAAGGATGCTTATTCAACCTTAATCGGTGGCTTTAACTGGAACATTCTGCACGACAGTCAAGGCTTACCCACCTTGTTTATTCAAACCAACTGGCAAAGAAAAATGTACGAAGATTCGGAAAAATCCGCAGTTGACTTAATAATGGTTCAACTGCGCTGGAAGTTTGGTAATACTCTACAATAAAGGAGGAAAAATGATAAAAATATTACCAAAAATAACAACAATCATTGGCTTGGTCTTCTTAAGTGCCAACTCATTATTCGGTGCGAAAAATAATCTGACCCTTGCCGGTTCGACCACTGTTTTACCAATTGCCCAAAAAGCCGCTGAGGCATTTATGGATTTGAATAAAGATATTAACATTTCGGTCCGCGGTGGTGGTTCTGGCGTCGGTATCGCTTCATTGATTAGTGGCAGTGTTGATATCGCGAATTCTTCCCGACCGATTAAAGCTAAAGAAATCAAAACCGCTCGGGAAAAAGGCAAAAACCCGGTCGAAAATATTATCGCTTTGGATGGACTGGCGGTGATTGTCCATCCCAATAATCCGATAAACGAACTTGACATCAAAACTATAAAGGATATCTATACCGGCAAGATAAGCAACTGGAAAGTATTAAAAGGGATTGACCAACCCATCGTCGTCATCTCAAGAGATGTGGCATCAGGGACCTTTGAAGTTTTTAAAGAAAAGGTTCTTAAAGGCGAAAAGGTAAGGGACGATGCCTTGATGCTGGCTTCCAATAAGGCAGTAGCCACTACGGTGGCTGAAACCCCGGGTGCAATTGGCTATGTTGGGCTTGGTTATCTTTCGGAAGAAGTAAAATCGATAAAAATTGAAGGCGTGACACCAAGCGAAAAAACCGTGCGGAGCGGTGAATACAAATTAGCCCGACCCCTTTATATGTATACCAATGGAGTTCCCAGAGGCATTGCGAAAGATTTTATTGACTTCATCCTATCACCAACTGGTCAAAAGATTGTCAAAGAGACCGGCTTTGTGCCTTTGGAGTAAAAAATCAGCAAAAGCAGGGGAGGTCATTTCTCCCCTGCTTGTTTTTATCAAAATGAATGATTAGAGAAAAACTATTTAAATACTTTAGTCTATTAGCCGCAATTTGTGCAATAGTTTTTCTTTTGAGTATTATCGTAAGTATCTTTCGGGAAGGGCTGCCAATATTTGGCAAAGTTGGTTTTTTAAGATTTCTGTTTGGCAAATCCTGGCATCCAACCCAGGAACCAGCCGAATTTGGGATTCTTGCTTTAATTGTCGGTTCAATTGTTGTCACCATAGGTGCCCTTCTCATTGCAATCCCGCTCGGTGTTGGTTCGGCTATTTATCTCTCCGAACTGGCAAAACCCCAAACTCGCGAAATATTAAAACCTTTTATTGAATTACTGGCGGGTATCCCTTCGGTTATCTATGGTCTTTTTGGGATGGCATTTCTCGCCCCCTTTATAATGCGTTTATTTAATTTGAATGCCGGTTTGAATGCATTTACGGCATCAATTGTGCTTGGGTTAATGGTTGTTCCAATCATCTCAAGTATATCCGAGGATGCGATCTCAGCGGTGCCGAAGTCTTTACGCGAAGCGGCTTATGCCTTGGGTGCCAACAAATGGGAAACGATTAGGAAAGTCGTCTTACCAGCGGCAAAGTCCGGTATTTTTGCCAGCATTGTCCTTGGTTTTGGTCGGGCGATTGGCGAAACGATGGTCGTTTTAATGGTTGCCGGCGGTTCGGCAATAATTCCCAAATCAATCTTTCAACCGGTTCGTCCAATGACTTCAGCAATTGCTGCCGAGATGGGTGAAACGGTTGTCGGTAGTGACCATTATCAGGCATTGTTTGGAATTGCTATCATCCTCTTTACAATCACCTTTCTTTCCAATCTCATAACTGAAGCAATGAAAGGTAAGGTAAAACGATAATGCGCGCTTTTAAACAGACATTCTGGCTCACTTTAATAAAGTTGGGCATATTTATCACTATCCTATCGCTGTGTCTCTTTCTCTTTTTGATTTTTACTAAAGGTGGAAAAGTTATTTCGCTTTCATTTTTATTTGAACCACCCAAAGAAGGGATGACCAAAGGTGGTATCTTCCCGGCGTTAATCGGCACCCTTTATTTAACTCTTGGTTCAATTCTCTTTGCTTTGCCCATCGGGATTTTAGCCGCAATTTATCTTTCCGAGTATGCAAAACCGAGTGTTTTTGTCAGTGCAATCCGAATTGCTATTAAAACTTTAGCCGGCGTGCCTTCAATTGTATTTGGTCTGTTTGGTTTAGCCTTATTCGTCAACTTCTTTGGTTTTGGTGTTTCAATCTTATCGGGCGCTTTAACCTTAGGGATACTCATTTTACCAACCATCATTAATGCCAGTGAAGAGGCGATAAAGACCGTCCCCCAAGATTTTCGGGAAGCGGCTTATGCCTTAGGCGCAACCAAACGTCAAACCATAATGAAAATAGTATTACCCACCGCCCTCCCCAGTGTGCTAACCGGTGCGATAATCAGTGTTGGACGTGCTGCGGGCGAGACCGCACCAATTCTATTTACCGCCGCCACTTTTTATACCCGAAGATTACCAAAATCAATCCTGGACGAAATTATGGCGCTACCTTATCACATTTATGCGCTGATGACTGAAGGCACTGCCCCAAAATTCCAAGTTCCAATCGCCTATGGCACCGCCTTAGTATTATTACTATTGGTCTTAACCATTAATTTAGTCGCCATTATTATGCGTTATCGTATTCGGCGAAAGAAGAAATGGTAGAATCAGAAATTTTAATCAAAGAACTCAATCTCTGGTTTGGTAATAATCATATTCTGCGCAATATTACGATGCCCATCAATAAAAATAAATTGACCGCAATCATCGGACCTTCGGGCTGTGGCAAGTCAACCCTTTTGCGCTGTTTTAACCGAATGAACGATTTGATTGAAGGGGTAAAGATAACCGGCAGTATTTTTATTGATGGCAAAGATATCTATTCCGAAAAGACCGATGTTTACGCCTTAAGGATGAAAGTCGGAATGGTATTCCAAAAACCCAATCCATTCCCCAAGTCAATCTTTGAAAATGTCAGTTTCAGTTTACAAATAAAAGGGAAATTAAACAAACAAGCGATTAGTCAGCGCGTGGAAAAAAGTCTAAGGGATGCCTGGCTATGGGATGAGGTAAAAGACCGATTACACACTCAAGCCTTTGAATTATCCGGTGGCCAACAACAAAGACTATGCATCGCCCGCGCTTTAGCCAACGACCCTGAAATTCTACTCCTGGATGAGCCAACCTCAGCCTTAGACCCACAATCCACGATAAAAATTGAAGAGTTATTAATTGAGTTAAAAAAAACCGTTACCATTATTCAAGTCACCCATAATATTGCCCAAGCGGCAAGAATTTCGGACTATACCGGTTTTATTTACCTGGGCGAATTGATTGAGTTTGGTCCGACCGAAAAAATCTTCACAACGCCCAAAGACAAAAGGACTGAAGAATATCTGACCGGTAAATTTGGTTAAGGAATTTGGATGATATTAGCACAAAAATTAACCGAGTATAAGCAAAAATTAATTGAATATGCTAATCTGATTGAAAATATGCTGGATAAAAGTCTTAAAGGACTGATCTATCGCGAGCAAACTTGGCTTCTTGATATTATTGAAAACGATGAGCCAAAGGCAAATAACTTTGAGATTGAACTGGAAAGTATCGGCACAATCCTAATTGCCCAATACGGACCAGTCGCTAAGGATTTAAGGACAATCCTAATGGTCTTGAAGATAAATAATGACTTAGAAAGAATTGGCGACCATATCGTTAATATCACCGAAAGCAGTCAATTTCTAATTGCCCAGCCCAGAATCAAACCGCTGGCTAATATTGCCAAGATGGGCGATGGCGCAATCAAGATGTTAAGAGATAGTATCAATGCCTTCATTCAAGAAAACACGGAACTGGCAAATCAAGTTTGCGTCGAAGACTCAACGATTGACGAATTAATGAAACAAGTAATCAGAGAATTAATACCTTTGATGAGTGCTTCGCCCCGAACGATTGAGACCTCGCTTCATTTAATTCGGGTCGCTCATAATCTGGAGCGAATCGCCGACTTATCAATTAATATCAGTGAAGATGTAATATTTTTAGTTGAGGGTAGGGCAGTAAAACACAGACATATTTAGACCACCGATTGACTGATTAGAAAAAACCTTTATAATATTAAAAGGATACTACCTTGAGTAAACATAAAGCAACTGCAGGAAACCGACTGCGGATTACCTCACGCCGCAAAAGTGATATAATTGCGGATATTCTAAACCGGCTAACAAAATTAGAAACCAAAATTGATATCTTGACCCAACTCCTCCCACCCCTAAAAGCGCTGGAGAAACTAACCAATTTTGAAGAATTAAACTTAAGCCAGGATGAGATAAAAGAGATTGTCTCGGAGGCGCTAAAGACAATTGAATTAAAACCCGAATTGATCACCGCCCGCATCCGAGAAAAATGGAGTGAATTTGACGAACGAGTTAGCGAGTTAGTTGGCAAGCACTTAGCCCGGATTGACCGGAAATTCAAAAAACCAACTGGTAAGGCATCCGATTATCTTCGCTTGGGCAATATTGAATATGGCAAGGGCAATTATGAGAAAGCCCTTGAATTTTACCAGACCGCCCTAAAAATTAACCCGCTTTATGTTGAAGCCTACAACAACCGTGGGGTGGTCCTTGATTTATTAGGTCAACCCGAGCAGGCACTTAAAGACTTTGACAAGGCATTAGAATTAAAATCGGATGATGCGGAAATCTGGTGCAATAAAGCAGTAGTGCTGGGCAAACTCAATAAATACAATGAAGCACTTCAGGCTTACAAAACCGCAACCCAATTAGACCCCAAAAATCCCAATGTCTGGTATCAACGTGCCTGGGCTTATTCCCTTAAAGGTGACAAGATAAATGCCCTTATGAACCTGAGCCGAGCAATTGAATTAAACGAGAATGTAAAGGAAAAAGTGAAAAAGGACAAGGATTTCGAACCGTATTGGGAAGATGAAGATTTTAAAAAAGTCATCGGGTAAAAAGGAGCAATAAAATGGATTTAATTTCTTCAGAGAATAAAAAACAAATTCAAACCATCTTCCAAAACCTTGACAATAAAGTGGTCATTCATTTTTTCACTCAAGAATTTGAGTGTGAATCCTGCCAGACAACCCACAAACTTTTACAGGAACTCAGTGCGCTTTCCAATCAATTAGAACTTAAAGTCTACGATTTCCAAAAAGACCAAGAAGCAGTGAGCAAATTTGAGATTGATAAGATTCCGGCGATTGTGTTAGAAGGTCAAAGGATTTATGGCATTCGTTTCTTTGGTATACCGTCGGGTTATGAATTTGCTGCGCTTTTAGAAGATTTGATTGATGTCTCAAAGGGGATGACCGAACTGTCATTAGAGACAATAAGTCAATTAAACACTTTAATCCGACGCATCCATATCCAAGTCTTTACCACGCCCACCTGTCCTTATTGTCCAGGGATGGTCAGACTGGCACACAAACTCGCCTTGATGAATGAACGAATTAAAGCCGATATGGTCTCAGCGGTTGAATTTCCCCATCTTGCTAATAAATATTCGGTCTTTGCGGTGCCCAAAACAATCGTCAACGATGGTCTGGTTGAAATTGATGGTGCTCTGCCTGAACCGGCATTTGTCCAAGAAGTGATGCGTGCTGCATAATCCATATTGACATCCTATATATATAATTACAACTAAAAGGAGGTATTGTTATGTTTAAACTGCTCTTTTTCGTCTTTTTAATTATTAGTTCGGCACTCGCACCGAGCCTTACCTGGCTTGGTTCATTAGCAACACCTTATGCCGAGGTGCACGGTGTCTCGGCGGATGGAATGGTTGTAGCCGGCTGGGCGGGTGTTTACAGTCCACACCGCGCCTGGCGATGGACACGAGATAGTGGAATGGTAGATATCGGCTCATTAGTCCCTGGTCGCGATGCGGAAGCTTGGGGATTATCCGCTGATGGCAGGATAATTGTTGGTTATGGTTTTATAAATAGCTCAGTCTATCGCGGGTTTCGTTGGCAAAACGACACTATGTATCAATTTGGGACTTTTGGCGGTGAAGTAAGTTGGGCTTATGCCGCCTCTTTTGATGGTTCGGTTGTCGTTGGTAGTGCAGAGACGATTACCGGTTTCAATCGTGCCTTCCGTTGGACCCAAGACTCCGGTATGCAAAGTCTTGGTACCTTGCCCGGTGCGATTCGGAGCGTAGCCCGCGGCGTCTCCTTGGCGGGCAATGTCGTGGTTGGCTGGTCAGGCTATGCCAACCAAATTCACCATGCCTTCCGCTGGGAAAACGGCCAGATGTCTGATATTCACAATCCAGCATTTGGTCAAAGTGAGGCAATTGGCGTTTCTGGGGATGGGAATGTGGTTGTTGGTGCTTGGGGACCAGTGTCATTTACTCCTGCTCGTGCCTTCCGCTGGACCACCAGCACTGGAATGTATGATTTAGGCACCTTGGGTGGTGAGTGGAGCGAAGCATGGGGTGCGAACCTTGACGGCAGTATTGTTGTTGGTTGGGCAGAACGGTCCCAAGGCAACTGGGGTGCCTTCCGCTGGACTGAATCAAGCGGGATGGAAGACCTTAATGTAGTTTATGCCGACCTCTTGAGTCCTGGCTCGGTGCTGAGGGATGCATTGGCAATTTCGCCTGATGGACGCTATATCGCCGGCAGGGGTTATAACGCTGGATCGGGTTATGATGAGGCATACCTATTAGACACCCAAGCCACTGGCTTATCTGAAATGACCAATCTGCAATCAAAGAGCCTCCATATCTATCCGAATCCATTTCACCGAGCAACGACACTAACTTATGAAGTCCCAAAGAGGACAAGGGTAAAATTGGCAATCTATGATGCTTTAGGTCGCACGGTGGCGACTTTGGTAAATAAAGTCTCTGACCCAGGAAAATATGAGATAAAATTTGATGCGGCTAATTTACCAAGTGGATTCTATCTCGGCAAATTAAATTTCGGAGAGTTATTTGAAGTAAAAAGGATGGTTTTATTGAAGTAAATTTAAAAATAAAATTCCTAATTATTTTCAGTCATATTGAGAAATAAAAATTAGCCTTACTCTTTCTCTTGACTTTTCTTTTAATTCAAACTAATCTATAACAATTGATTAACATTAATTGTTTTAATTTTTATTGGAGGAGACAATGAAAGAAGATTTGTTAGCCAAGATTGACCCGGAGATTTTTGCCGCAATTCGGAGCGAAACCAATCGTCAACATTCAACCTTGGAGTTAATCGCTTCGGAAAATTTCTGTTCCGAGGCGGTTTTAGCCGCATTGGGTTCGGTATTGACTAATAAGTATGCCGAAGGATACCCTTATTCACGGGATAAAGAGGGTAATATCAATTTTGCCAAGGATGGTCGTTATTATGGTGGCTGTGAGTTCGTTAACCAATCCGAACGACTGGCGATTGAACGTGCCAAAAGGTTATTTAATGCCGAGCATGCCAATGTCCAACCCCATTCTGGTACCCAAGCCAATATGGCAGCTTATTATGCCTTAGCCAATCCTGGTGACACGATTTTTGGTTTAAATCTGAGCCACGGCGGTCATCTTTCCCATGGCCATCCGGTCAATTTTTCCGGCAAATACTTTAATGTGATTCACTATTCGGTTGACCCAAAGACCGAGACCATAAATTACGACGAATTGTTAAAGATGGCAAAAGAGCATAAACCAAAAATCATTGTTTCGGGAGCAAGTGCCTATCCCCGTACCCTCTATTTTGATAAGTTTCAGGAGATTTGCGAAGCGGTTGGTGCGTTCCAAGTCGCTGACATTGCCCATATCGCTGGCTTAGTAGCAGCTGGGCTCCATCCCTCCCCGGTCCCTTATGCGGATGTGGTAACCACAACAACCCATAAGACTTTAAGGGGTCCAAGAGGTGCTATGATTCTATGCAAGGCAAAGTATGCGGAACTGATTGATAAGACGACTTTTCCCGGTATGCAGGGTGGTCCTTTGGAGCATGTGATTGCAGCGAAGGCGGTCTGCTTTCAGGAGGCACTAAGGGATGACTTTAAGCAGTATCAGAAACAGATTATCTATAATGCCAAGACACTGGCTGATACCTTGGCAAGTCTGGGTTATCGCCTGGTCGCTGGTGGAACCGATACCCATCTAATGCTTTTGGACCTGCGTAACAAAAATATTACCGGGCGCGATGCGGAAAGGGCTTTAGGTCAAGCCAATATAACAGTGAATCGTAATACTATCCCCTTTGACCCCCAAAAACCATTTATCGCCTCAGGAATCCGTTTGGGCACCCCAGCATTAACCACCCGTGGGATGAAGGAACCCGAGATGCAGAAGATTGGCAAGATGATTGATAAAGTCTTGAGCAACATCGGTAATGAAAAAGTCTATCGCGAGGTTGCTGCCGAAGTAAAAGAATTGGTTGAGTCATTTCCGCTCTATTCGGAACGACGGGCAATTTATGATTCATTGGTGGCAAAACTGTAATGCCTTTTAAGGGAGGAGATTTTATGACCGAAATTACCGAAATCATTGCCCGCCAAATCTTGGATTCGCGGGGTAATCCAACAATTGAGGTTGACTGCTTTACGGCTAATGGTAGTCGGGGTCGTGCCCAGGTGCCATCTGGTGCCTCAACCGGTAAATACGAGGCATTAGAGTTACGCGACGAAGACAAAAAATATTATGATGGCAAAGGGGTTCTAAAAGCGGTCAAGAATATTAATGAAATCATTGGTCCGGAATTGATTGGACTGGATTGCTTAAATCAGTTGTTAGTGGATAAGACGCTTTTAGAACTGGATGGCACCCAAAATAAATCAAAATTAGGTGCTAATGCAATCTTAGGTGTCTCAATGGCGGTTTGCCGAGCGGCTGCCCAATGCCTCCAATTGCCCCTCTATCGTTATTTAGGCGGTGCCAATGCCCGAGTCCTACCGGTGCCGATGCTCAATGTGATTAACGGCGGTGTCCACGCTCCGAATAACCTTGATATTCAAGAATATCTAATTGTTCCAGCCGGCGCCAGCTCTTTTGCCGAAGCAATAAGATGGGCAGTTGAAATTTACAAAACTTTAAGGAAATTATTAAGTGAAAAGGGCTTATCCGTGGCGGTTGGCGATGAAGGCGGTTTTGCCCCCAACTTCAATTCTAATGAAGAACCGTTGTCCTTGATTATGCAGGCTTGCGAGATGGCAGGCTACGAACCCGGTGACGATGTATTCTTGGCTTTAGACCCAGCCGCAAGCGAATTCTTTAACAATAATTGCTACTGCTTGAAGCAGAATGCGGATGGCTCAAAGCAACTTTCCAGTGCTGAGTTAATTGAACTCTATGCCCAGTGGGTGGAGAAATATCCGATAATCTCCATTGAAGATGGACTTGCCCAGGATGATTGGGAGGGTTGGATTGCCTTCACCAAAAAGTTAAATAAAAAAATTCAGATTGTCGGCGATGATATCTTTGTCACCAATATCCAACGGGTAAAAGAAGGAATCCAAAAGGGTGTTGCGAATGCGGTATTGATTAAACCCAACCAGATTGGCACGGTAACCGAAACCTTAGAATGTATTGACTTGGCAAAGAGTGCTGGTTACCGAACCGTCATTTCCCATCGCTCGGGTGAGACCGAAGATACTTTTATCGCGGACTTGGCAGTAGCGACCAATGCCTGCCAGATTAAGACCGGTGCCCCAGCCCGTTCGGAACGGACTTGTAAATACAACCAACTCCTTCGTATTGAAGAAGAAAGTGGGGCTAAATTTATTGGCAAGGAAATCTTTACCCGACTCTTTTAAACTAAATTATGAAGCGAAAGTATTATAAACCGGTTCGACGCCAGTCCAAACGAATCTATGCCCGGTCAATACGCAATCCCAAACGGCGCAAACGCCTTTTTTTCTTTCTCTTATTTTCCTTCATCCTAATCTTAATTTTTGTGCCCGGGCACAATGGGCTAATAAATCTCACGCTCAAAAGATTAAAGATTCAAAAACTTCATAACGAGATTGAAAATTTGAAGATAAAGATTGAATTGGTGCGCGCCAAGATTGATAAGACCAATGACCCGGAATATATCAAACGATACGCCTATGACCGCTACGGTATGGTGCCAAGGACCGACACTTTAAACATCAAAACCCAACAAAGTCCCTAATCCGCTTAGGCGGATTGACTTTTTAGCCCTGAAGTGGTAAAATAGAATAAGATGTGTGGTGTCTTAGGTATTTTCAATCGGGATTCGGCAGTCACCGAATTATATGAAGGCCTTATCGCTCTACAGCATCGGGGCCAGGATTCGGCTGGCATCATCACCTATGATGAGATGTTTCATTTGAAAAAAGGCAACGGTCTGGTCAGTCGTGTCTTCAACGAAAAAAATTTGGCAAGATTGACCGGTCGGTCTGGGATTGGTCATGTTCGCTATCCTACTATCGGTTTAGGTAGTATTGAAGATGCCCAACCCTTTTTTGTCAATGCTCCATTTGGCATCGCCTTGGTGCACAATGGCAATGTGACCAATTACTTTGATTTGCGAAAAGACTTGGCAAATAATTCATTCCGTCAACTCAATTCCTTTTCTGATGCCGAAGCAATTCTCAATGTCTTCGCTGATGAGTTAACCAAGACCAATATTAAGACTGCTGGTCTTGCCTCAATCTTTCAGGCGGTCAGCGGTGTTTTCAAAAGAGTAAACGGAAGTTATTCGGTGGTAGCGTTGATTGCGAATAAAGGGATGTTGGCATTTCGTGACCCGCACGGCATCAAACCCCTCATATTTGGCCAAAAAGACAATTCCTTTGCCTTCGCCTCAGAAAGTGCGGCGTTTGATTTGTTGGGTTATAAGATTGTTCGGGATGTCAAACCGGGCGAGGTGATTTTTATTTCCAGAAAATGTCAGATTTATTCCAAAATTATTCAGCAAAAGACCCATACTCCTTGCATATTTGAATGGGTCTATTTTGCCCGTCCCGACTCAATTATTGATGGCATTGGTGTCTATGAGGCACGCTTCCGCTTAGGCAAAAATTTAGGTGAAGAGTGTCTAAGAAAAGGGCTCAAACCGGATGTCGTGATACCGGTTCCAGATACCGCACGGGCGGCCGCTACTTCGCTTGCTCAAGTGATGGGCGTGGATGAACGCGAAGGCTTAATCAAAAACCGCTATATCGCCCGCACCTTCATTATGCCCCGAACTGCAAATCGGGGGATTGCGGTCCGACAAAAACTTAACCCGATTCGGAGTGAGATTTATGGGAGAAAGGTCTTGATTGTTGATGATAGTATCGTGCGTGGCACAACCGCCAAAGAGATTGTTAGTTTGGTTCGCGAGGCCGGTGCCAAGGAAATTTATTATGGGGTCACTTCACCGCCATTAAAATACCCCTGCGTCTATGGCATTGATATGATGACCCGCGGTGAATTCATTGCTCGGAAGAGTTCGGTTGAGACCATCCGGAAATTGATTGGTGCGGATGTGCTAATCTATCAATCTTTTGCCGGACTGATTGATGGTGTAAGTGGTGGTGACAAGAAGCGTTCTTTCTGCACTGCTTGCTTTTCGGGTGAATACCCAACCCGTATCACCCAAAAAGAACTAAGACGGATGGAATGTGACCGGACCAGGGTAACGACAATTTAAACTATGCCGACGCTACTTACCATCTCTATTTTCCTCGGCTTGCTTACCCCACCGACTAATATCAAAGCCAAAGATAATCCAAACGATGATGGTGGCAAGATAAATATCTTTTGGACTCTTTCTATTGATGATGCTTCTTTAGACGGTTATGAAATTTACCGCCGGGCAGAAAAAGAGACCACTTTTACCAAATTAGGCTTTCGCGGTAAAGGGGTCAATTTCTATTTAGACGAAGAAGCCCAGGATGGCATCCCCTATTATTATAAGATTTGCGCGGTCAAGGGTGATGAGAGGGCAGAATCAGAACTTTCCAATTTAGTGAAAAGTTCCCCCCAATGGTTTGATACGAGTAAAATCAATGTCTTGGTATTTACTGGCTTATTTATTTTCTTATTACTCTTTTTTATCAATAGGGCAAAAAAGGGCATCCAATTATTCATCAGGCGAATTGCTGGTTTATCGGCAGTGGAAGAAGCAGTGGGCAGGGCTACCGAAATGGGCAAACCGATTCTTTATGTCCCTGGGCTTTCCACAATGGATGATGTGGCAACGATTGCCGCCTTGAATATCTTAAGTGAGATTGGCAAGAAGACGGCAAATTACGGCACCAATGTGATTGTGCCTTGTGCTGACCCAATTGTCTATACCGTGGCGCGGGAAGTCGTAAAAGAGGCTTATACCCAAGCCGGTAGACCTGATGTCTATAACCCGGACAGTGTCTTCTTTGTGACCGATGACCAATTTGCCTTTGCCGCGGCGGTTGATGGTATAATGACTCGGGAAAAACCAGCAACCAATTTCTTCATCGGTTATTTCTGTGCAGAGTCTTTAATCTTAGCCGAGACTGGTGCCACAACCGGTGCAATTCAGATTGCCGGAACTGATGCGGTAATGCAGTTACCATTCTTTATCACTGCCTGCGATTATACCCTAATGGGTGAAGAACTCTATGCTGCCTCGGCTTATTTAGCCCGTGAGCCTTTGCTCCTTGGTGCCTTAAAAGGACAGGACTACAGCAAGGCAATTATCATTGGCGTCTTAATCGCCGCCTCACTTGTTGCCCTTATCACTAACCTACCAGTCTTAAAACTCTTTTAAAACTGCCCAATTTAATTCTCCTTTACTAATTTTTGCCAAGCAGTTCTATATTGTTAGTTAGCACCGATTTAAAATTCCATACCTTGTAAGAAAACAAGGAGTGGAATATGAACCAAAACTTGACTTAAATGCCTCCTGATAAGGAGGTAGCAATGATAAAACAAGACTACTTTGGGAGCAGGTTTGGGGGTAAGACCTATAAGAAAATTTTCAATTTCCAATTTCTAAATTCCAATTATTAACTTAAAAAATTTGGCGTAAAGTAGGGCAAGTCCGCCTGAGGCGGATTAGCCTTGCGTTGATTTATCGATTATTGAAGAATTAATGCAACTCATAAAAGGTCACCCTACATTTTTTTCAACACTACTAAATAGGATGGCTTCCTTATTTCACGATAAGGAACTTTTGGTCTTAGAAAACAAAAAAGTAGCACCGAGGCTTGTCCTCGCCTCGTAAGACAGTGGTTTCATTGCCCGTTCCAGCCTATAGAATTTTAAATTTTTAAAAGTTTTCCCTCATTTTTCTTTAAAATTTTTAAAGTCATTTTAATATTTCTAAAGTTTTTAAACATTTTTCTTTAATTTTTCTAAAATTTATCTAAGTCATTGAATTTTCAATCTGAAATCCCTCTTGACACATCATTGGGGGCTAGGGTAGGGCTAGCCCCTATACCGAGCCGAAAGCGGTATAGAGGGTAGCCCGCCTATGGCGGATTGGGTTAGCCAAGCAAGTAGGTAAACGATAGGTCAGATGCTTGACTAAAGGCAAGACCAAAGCGTAGGGCAATGGCTGGGCTTGGGGTTAGGCAGGTGGAAATGCCAGGGTTAGAATTACGGTTAGGCTTTGGATTAGCCCATTCCTTAGACTTCTGAGTAGCCTCCTTATTTCACAACTATGAACTTTTCGGTCTCTTTTCCAAGCAAATGTTTAGGGCAAGTCCGCCTGAGGCGGCGAAGCCTTGCAAAAAAACCTGCATTTACTTAGCGACTATGAACTTTTTGGTCTCTTTGCCCAATTGCAAGAAATAAATACCTGGATTTATTCCTTTGAGCGGTATTTTTATTTCTTGACCAGTGCCCATTAAGGTAATCTCTCTTATTAATTTCCCTGAAACATCAAAGATTTCAATCTCTTTTACGGGCAACGGGCAACGGATAACGAAAAACGATTTTGCCGGATTGGGATAAATTTCAATTAGCGCTTTTAATTCAGCCATTGACCTAACTTCTTTTCCAGCAATTGCCGGCGAATTCTTCCTGGCATAAAAGAGGCAGTCATTAGCCACAGAATAGAACGGATAAACATAACTCACATGTAAGTTTTCCCGGTTATCCCGGACAATAGAAGGGTAGAGCCCAGCTTCGCGAGGTTCTATTATCTCATAGTTCCATAGTGTATCAACTTTATAGGCAAAGGTTAGAAGGTCTTCCACAGAACTATACACAACATTAGGTTTGTCACCATCCAGTATCATATCCCCACCAGCCTCAAATAGACCGTTGATATCAATAAATTCAATCGCCCAACTATCTCCTTGACTTACCGCATGAAAGACGCCATAACTGCGTTTATAGAAGATATGAATTCGGTCAGGACCGCTAACCTTTATTGAGAAGACGGAATACTGATAATCCTGATTCGTCATCCAGTGCACGGTATCAATCCGCCATTTTTGGCCATTAAAACGGGCACAATAAAGATGTCCAGTGTCATTTGAAGGAATATCCGCAAGGGCGATTACCGGAAACCCACTTCTATCAAGGTCAATGGCAGTATTTTGAGTTCTATTTTCCGTCCAGACCGTCCGGATAATCCAACTGTCACCATTTTTGAATGCATATCGAACTCCGTGGGTAGAATTATTGAAGTCAATAAAGGAGTAACTGATATGGGGAATACCTGCTTCAGAAAGCACCATATCAATGCCATTTATTAATAGCGCGGAGCAACTTTCAATTGGAGAAATTTGCCAAGAGTCGCCGTTGTGATAAGCGTATTTGAACGGGACAGAATCTTTAATATATGCGATGTGAGGGTGATTTTGATTATCTAAGCGGAGCTTTACGGATATGAATATCGGCCCACCACGATTAAAAGCTGTGGTTGTCTCAACCGGCTGGAAGTCCCACGCAATTCCATTCCATTGGGCATATTTAACCCAATAGGAGAACCAATTCCCTCCTAAGTCTTGACGATAACAATATGCAATGTGAGGATAATTCATTGCATCAACAGCAATTGAACAATCATATACCACTCCGTTACTATCAACCGGTTCAATTATCCAATTCTGGGCAAAGACGCTACTCAGCGAAATAATTAAAAGAATTAACCACTTTCTCATTTCTTCCCTCCTTAATATAAAAGTCGGCAGAGGCTATCATTTTTTATCTTACTATGACCAATTTCTTGGTCCTTGTTTCATTGCTGGATTTCAATACGAGCCAGTAAATCCCGTAACTCAGCCGATTGAGATTAAAAACATCAGTGTAATTGCCAGCCTTTGTCTTTTCGTCTTTCAGTATCGTTAGCAACCTCCCTAACCGGTCATAAAGCACAAGTTTTATTCTACTATCCTTAGGAATTCCGTAAGACAATTTTAGATTGTTAGAAGCTGAGATTGATGAGTGTAGAGTTAGAGAAAGTTCCTTAGGCAGTTCTGACTTTTCAGCCTGTTCGCCGCCAACATCAATCCCAACTCGGCAAATCGTTTGACTGGGTAGGTATTGGTCATAGTTTGGAACCACTTGCTCTTGGACTGCTCTGGGGCGGAAACAGGTCACCTTGAGAACGCCTTCGGTAGAAGCAAAGACTTCAAAGGTTACTTGACCGCTTTCATCAGTCCAGCCAATCTCATATATTTCGTGTGGTAATACATCATTCTTATGCAAACAAACTCTGACCGATGGCAAAGGACCATTCTCAGTAGATACCCGAACTGTAAACTGCACGGTTTGTCCGACCGGAATATAAGTTGGATGTTCAACAATCAATGTGCCGGGTTTGTTAATCCAAGGTTCATTCTCTGGTGAACCAAAAAGATTGTGGGAGTGACGGACATAAGACCCATTGTAATAGGCTTTGGACCATCCCTCAGCAGCACCTAAGGAATATACGCCAGCCTGCGGACTGCCGGTGGAGGCGAAGAGTAACTGGCAAAACATATCGTGGAGATACCGCGAAGCATCATAGTAACCGTATCTGGTATTTCCCAGAAATGCTACTGCACCTTTTCCGGCATAACTATCCGTAAAGGCATCGGCGATTGTTGTATCGGTTATTATATTATCTCCCGGATTATTCCCAAACCTGAAATCGTCATAGGCTGCATTGTAACAACCGATGGAGTAAACAACATAGTAACGCCAAAAATTATCTAACCAATTTAATCCGTCGTGTTGCTCATTTCTATACTCATCCCAAAACGAGTGAACTTTCCACCACTCCGGCCTGCCTCTCGTTGCGATTACAGTAGAGGAACCGTGGCAGTAAATCTGATAAAGACCGGTACCGCAATTGAGAGCCCTCACTGCAATATTTGCGCCGACAGCATCAAAATTATAATGGGTAAAGTAGTTGGGAAACCGAGCTCTTGTCTGTGGCCAAGGGTAAAGGTTTGAACGAAGGCTATCATAAATCCAAGTGGTCTGTCGGAAGAGCGAAAGGTCGGAACTGCCATATCGCTCATAGTCTAAGATTTTTTCAACCCAGTTTTGAGTTTCAGCAGGATTACGAGTCAGAATTCGTCCGACAAAAACCTCGGGATAAATATCAACTCGGTCGTGTGTTGGTTCACCATAGCGGCGGTCGCCATCGTAATCCCATTTTCCGTTCATATCTGAAAAATAAAGGTCAGAAGGTGGGGTAAATGTATCTTGGTCACAATCATCCCTAGCCCAGCCTTTCCGGAACGGGACTATGTAGGATGGTAATCCCGGCGGAGCCGGGAGGAAAAAGCCATCGCCACCAAGTAGAACCCAGACCGTGCCATAATTGGTATAAGCATCTATTATGAAGTTTCTCAACTTCTCGGCATCGTCTTCACCAGGAAAGTTGAGAGCAAGGCTTAACGGGTAAACCACTGCTGGTATCCCCTTGTCGGTTAACCAATCCGCAAATGGTTGAAATGCTTCCATCATTCCAGAAATAGCGTCATTAGTGATAATTGTATAAGTTGCAGGCGTAAGTGGTTGCGGTGGTGGTGCATCGGGAACAAGCGTTGGTGATTGATAATAAAGCGGTATCTCTTCATCATTTTCTACAACGGCCGATAATATCGCATCGTATGTCCTCTGGGCATTGATTCCCCTTATTTGGGCTCGTCTTGGAATATTATCTGGGCTTAACCTAAACTCAAAAGTGATATTGCTAACCAGGAAAACCCGACGGCTGCGCGGGCGATATTGTAACGGATAAACCGCAATTGTGACTAAACGAGCACCATCAAAGATTCCGCAATTAACGATTTCAACAAATTTATTCGGATACAAAGAATCGGAATTATAAATGATTGAATCCGGTGGAACCCAAGGCGGGATACTGCAAAGTGGGACATCGGGTTGGGCAGGATAAAGATAATAAGACCCCCAAATTTGCGACATTTGTTTGATTGTGATACTGATTGAATCCGCTTTCATATTAGGCGGAATTATGTAGTGAAGGTATTTTACTGGGAGCTCAGGATGACCAGGAATTCCCCGTAAGAAAAAATCAGGGGCACGGATTTTATGAAAACCTAGTCTGGTGTAGAATGAAAATTGGTTTCCGTAGTGCTGGAGTCGGAAGGCGAAACCTGGTAGGGCTATAAGGAGGATGATGGTAAGTAAGTAAGTAACTCTTCTCATTGCTCCCCCTTTCTTTTATCTTTTCGCTACATAGCCTCCGCCGACTAAATGTTGGCTGCAATAAAAAAAAGATTTAGAAAGGTTTCATTGCAGCCTTCTGAAACCTTTCCCAACAAAGCCGGTTCCCGAGTGAACAATAAATAACCGCTTGGCGTTTTGGAACCGGTGAAATTTTCTTGGAAATTGAAGAGATTTATCCGATGTATATATATGGATATTATGCATTTTCATTAATTATAGTTATTTTTTAATCAGTGTCAAGTAAATTTTTTCAATTTTTATTTAACAACCAAAATCTTTTTGAGTTCAATTTCAAGACAATGAGGACGCGATTCGGGCTTTTGTTATCAACTTATTTTAGCCTAAATCGGGTGACATATGTATAGAGTCAGGGAAACCCAAATCGGGTTCTACATTTATTTTATCTTTGTTTACCGCATTTTTATTGTTAGCGGTTGGCATTTGGCAATTATTTCTGTAGTGCATATCGTTTGGTGAAAGAGATTGATTCTTCAACCATCAATTTGTAAAAACATTTCGGTTTGTTGACAAATTACAATCTGAGAATATAATTTTATTTTGATATAGGTGGAGCAAGAATGAAAAGATGCGCTAATCTTTTGATTGTTTTCATTGGTTTGTTTTATGCTTGTAATATAAGTATTTCACCGAATCCGGCAAAAGGCGCAGTGGGAGATACCCTTAATTTTAAAGTAATAGTTAAGAATATTCATCTGCCCTGCCTTTTGGCTATTTCCGCCACCGAATTCAAACTGAATAAGGTCTCTTTAGTAAAAGAGACCAACTGGGATACAATAAATTCCGTTACCTTTGAAAAGACAATAACCGTTCAACTTAATGATGCAGGAAAAGGCGAAATTACCATTAGCCGAACCTGTCCAATCCGAACCTCCGAGGCAAAAGTAACAATTGATATTAAAGGAAAAGACCAACTGCCTGAGACCGGGTACAATCTGTCTGAAAAATTGCAAGAAGCCAAAAAATACCTTATGATACTTAGCAAAGGCGATACCTTGAGTCTAAATAAGCTTAAATCACTTCAAAAATGGCTTTTGGAGAATTTGCCTAAAACGAATCAAACCGAAACCCAGAAGATTAAGCAATTTTTAGCCCAGTTGGATAAGGTTTTAGCAATTGCGGATAGCCTTAAAAAAGCCGCCCAAGAAGCAATTAAGAGTGAAATACTAAGATAATGTAATTTTGTAGTTACTGTCGCCGCCCGATTCGGATTAAAGCAATCAAAGGTTCAATCTTGCCTTTAGCCAAGTAAAACCGCCATCAATCGTGCGTAAGATTGTTCCATTGGCACCAGTCACCCAAGCCCTTTCACATTCGGTATCGCTGTAAATTGAATATAAATCTTCTTCCACGCCCGATTCAGCCGGCAAAATAGTTTGTAGCCCGTCGTTGGTCTTAAATATCCTGCCACCACTGCCTACTAAAAGACCAGTGTATTCATCCGAAGGAAAGCGAACCCCATAGAGCGAATAGGGTCTAAAGGCTTCGGTCAAAAGTTTCCAGGACTCACCACCATCCGTGGTCTTGTAGATACAAAACCGCTCGCCCACCACATAACCGGTTAGGTCATCAAACGGAAACCAGACTGAATAGAGATTAAACCGATATTCGGTATCAAGGTGTTCAGTTAAGGGAAACCAATGTTCACCACCGTTGTTAGTCTTATAGATTATACTATGTTCGCCTACGGCATAACCAGTTATCGTATCCAAGGGAAAATTGACCGAATATAATTTCCGCTCACCGCCTTGATGCAGAATAGTCCAGGTCTCACCCGAATCCGCTGTTTCGATAATTAAACCATCATCGCCCACTGCAAAGCCAATCAAATCGGTCTGGGGAAAACAGAGGCTATGTAAATCAAGTTCGGTATCAATCTTAATTACTCGCCAATCCTTGCCCCCATTATCGGTTTTAAGGATTGTCCCTTTTGCTCCAACTGCAAAACCAACTTGATGGTCCAAAGGAAAACAAACACCATATAAATTATTTTGCGTTGGCGAGGATAGGAGTTCAAAGGTTTCACCACTATTTGTACTCTTCATAATTATACCCGCCTCGCCAACCGCATAGCCGATATTACCATCACCAGGAAATGAGATTGAGTATATTGCCTTAGCCATCTATTCTATCTTTCGGATAATGATTATTGGCGTCAGACTATCGTCTTGACCGGCCGGGTTATCCGCCATTACTGCTTCCACCAATTTTTTCTCCACTCCGTCCGAGGCACCAACTACCCAACAGCCAGAGATATCATTGGCGTCAACAATTGCCACGGGGTGATGAATCCTTTCTTTGATTTTTTGAGCGACAATTTCTGGGTCTTTTGGTCCCATAATAACGCACTCATAAAAATCTTTGACCCCCGAGGTATGGCAAGCATCAATCATTGCTGCTTGCTTACCAGCAACCCGATAAAAATCGCCGCGCCGACCCAAGAATTTGCCAACCGCACCAACAAATGCGGCTAATAAGATTCGCCCTTTGCCCACCTCCTGAATTGCACACTCCATACTAAAAGGACTTCTTAGCCCAATCCCGTAAGGCACTTTTCGGACAAAACGCCAGAGGATGCGCGCCAATAGGCTGGGTTTGATTTTGGTGATTGGAATTGCCCGGCCTTGGGTTATTGCGACAACGCTCTCCGCGATTGTAATAATATCGTTGTCCTTTAGAATGTCCTTGGTATATTTTTCGACCACATTAATAATATCGTCCTGGTCATTAATGATGTGGGTCTTGACCCAAATCCTTTGGAATCTTTTCCCTTCAAACTGAACAACTGGCTCTTTTATTCGCATAACTATAATGATAGATACCGGGCCAAGACCTTTTCCATTCGTAAAATCAATTTGCCACAGGCAAAGCCCAAAACTGCCCCAGCCAGGACATCGGTCGGATAGTGACGACCCTGATAGACTCTGGAAAAGCCGACCAATGCCCCAAAAGCATAGAGCGGAATTATAAGTTTAGGGTATTTTGCGGAGTAGACCGTGGCTAAACTGAAATAACTTGAGGTATGCCAAGAGGGAAAGGATGAATTCCAACGTGGGGTTAGTGAATCTTCTGGCCGCGACCGATTAACAATCATTCTTGTCCCGAGAGTTAAAAAAGAACTCATTGCCCAGGAGGATAGTGCCAATTTGGCGGTCTTAATCTCCTTTTCCTTACCAAAGTAGCATACAGCTAAATTTGCCACTGCTAACGGCGCAAAACCAGTAATCGCCTCCGTGGTGCCCATTATCATATTTAGAGTTGGGTTTTTCCAATCCTGATGAATCCTATTATATAAATCATCATCAATATTAGTTGAAATTAGACAAATAAATAAAAACGCTAAAATAGAACCTCCACGGATAGTTTAAAATCGGCAGTGATTTCTCTTATTCGTCTTTTTAACCAGGTAGTATAGCCAAGAGGGTCTGAATTGACCTTACGATAATAAGGTATCGCCTTTGGATAATCGATGCCAATCGCCTTGATAATCTTTTCCATCTTTGACGCAAAATAATTTAGTTTATCCACCAAGACTTTTTTCACACCAATCTTTTCCATCACCGAGAAATATCTTCTTAAGTGATTATCCGAATCCGAAAAATAAGGGATTACTGGTCCAAAAAAGACACAGGTCTCAATTCCGTTTGCCAACAACCGTTCCAATGCCAAAAGCCGGGCGTGCACCGATGGTGCATTGGGTTCAAAAATCTTTCGAATATTTTCATCAATCGTGGTAATGGTTAACTCAACCGCGACATTCGGATGGTTTTTGAATAAATCAATATCCCGGCAGACCAAATCCGATTTGGTCAAAATCTCAAAAGGGAAATTTGACCCGTTAAGAATTTCAATTGCCTGCCGGGTAAGACGATATTTGGCTTCAATTGGTTGATAGGCATCCTGCACGGTGCCGATTGCAACCAAGCCGATTTGCTTCTTCTTCACTTCTTTACTTAAAATATTAGCGAAATTTATCTTTACATCGATAAAACTCCCCCAATCCTCAGGATGGTTCCGAAAGCGTCCAATAAAGGTGGCATAACAGTAAATACAACCATGCTGGCAACCGATATACGGGTTGAGACAATAAGTCATACCAGGAATTTTTGATAAATTAAGCGCGGTTTTGCATTCAACTTCTTTAATCGCTAACATCAATCCTCTTTATTTTTCAGGCAATCGGTTAGCCATCCTAAAAATTTATTTAATAAGTTCATATAGGCGAATAATCCGAATAATAGCTAATGATACGAATTTTAAAGATATTCGAAAATTTCGCGGCAATTTGAATCATTCTTCTCGCTTTGTCCGATTCGGGCACATACTTTGCGTTGCTTCTTTCAATTTTCGTCATTTTACATCAACTTACTGGTTACTTTTCAGGTTCGCTTGAATTAATTTGGCTAAGATATCGTATTCAATATTGACTAAATCCCCCGGTCCTTTTTTGCCCAAGGTTGTCTTTCTTAGGGTGTAGGGTATTAGATTAACCGTAAACATATTCGCCCTTACCGAATTGATCGTTAGACTGATACCATCAACCGCTATCGAACCTTTCGTTACTAAATATGCGCAATTTTTGCTTTTTACTCCAATCTGGAATATTTTGGCTTGTCCTTCTGGTCTAATCGTTCTAATTCGTCCAACTTCATCAATATGTCCCAAAACAAAATGTCCACCTAACCGACTTAAGGACAAGAGTGCCCGTTCCAAATTTACATAATCCTTTGGTCTTAGATACCTTAGGGTTGTAGTTTTTAAGGTCTCAGCGGTAACTTCTACTTGAAAGGTCTGGTCAGTTTTTTCAATAACGGTCAGACAACAGCCATCAACGGCTACGCTTTCGCCTATGTTTAATTCAGGGGCAAAATTAGCCAAAATGGTAAAGATTCGGTTTGTGCCATTGGCTTTAATCGTTATAATCTCACCGACCGTTTCAATTAATCCCGTAAACATAATCCACCCTTACAGTGTTTATACACAAGCGAGTCAAAAGCATTTGGTCTTCTGACACTTTATAAGTAGCCTTCAATTAAAATATCATTACCAATTTGCCTCAACTGGTATTTTTTTAATGCTATTGCCTGATTTAAGTGATTCAATTTTATCCCATCAGTGAATGATAGCCCGATCCCAGCCAGTTTCGGCGCTAAGAACAAGAATAATTTATCAACGATTCTGGCTTTCAATGCCGATGAAGCGACCTCGCCACCGCCTTCAATCAAAAGAGTTCCAATCCCCATTCTATATAATTCACCCAAGATTTCATCCCAAGACAAAATCCCATTTCTTTCTTTTTTTACCGGAATTATTTTTACGCCCTTTCGGATAAAGCGGTCAATTTGGGGGCTATTTTTAATCCGTTGGGAAGTAAAAATTAATGTATCACCATTTTTTAGGACCCGGGCATTTAACGGTGTCCTCAAGTTACAGTCAAGAATTACTTTCATTAGTCTTTTTTGGGGCGCGATGCGACAAGTTAGTCGTGGATTATCTTTTAAGATGGTATTGATACCAACCAGGATGGCATCAGCGTAAAGTCTTAGCCTTTGACTAAAATCCCGACTCGGTTTGGAATCAATCCATTTTGATTCACCACTCAAGAGGGCTATTTTACCATCCAAGGTTGAGGCAATCTTTAAAATCACAAACGGCAACTGTTCCTTGACGAATTTGAAATAACTCTCGTTCTGTTTTTGTGCCATTTCGGCTAAGACGCCGATTTTTGTCTCAATCCCAGCTTTCTTTAATATCTCAATCCCTTTACCAAATACCTTGGGATTGGGGTCTTTGGTGGCAATGACGACTCGTTTCAGACCTGAGTTTAGTAAGGTGTTGACACAAGCTGGCGTCTTACCATAAAAAGTACAGGGTTCAAGGGTAACATAAAGCGTTGCCCCGCAGGCTTTATTTTTGGCGTCCTGTAAGGCATCAATTTCGGCATGGGCTTTACCGAATTGCTGATGATAACCTTTGCCGACAATTTTACCATTCTTGACAACGACCGCACCAACTAAGGGATTAGGCGAAACAAAACCACGCCCTTTTTCGGCTAATGCCAATGCCTGCGCCATAAAAAACTCATCGGACGGTGATTGGATTTTGGGCATAATTCATCATAGCAAAAGACCGAAAAATGTCAAATGCCTAAATCACTAAAATCCTATCCGCCTTAGGTGGATAAAGGATTGACATAAGCCTAAATTATGGTAAAGTGTATAATAGCGTGATGGTTGGAACATAAATAACTGGAAAGGGGGTGATTGAATGACAAAAGACCCGACCATTAATAAGGAAAAAGGTATTCTGGCATTTGTCAAATGTGCGGGTTGAGCATCAAAAATTTCAAAGGCGCAGTTAGCGCTTGCCTTAGCCGCACTACCTGAGATTAAAGATGATAATTTATTGGTGGGCTTGAATACCGCGGATGACGCAGGGGTCTATAAACTAAACGAAGAACTCGCTTTAGTTTATACGATTGACATTCTAACACCGGTTGTTGCCGACCCCGTGCTCTACGGAATGATTGCCGCAGCCAATTCTTTATCGGATGTTTATGCGATGGGTGGTGACCCGAAATTGGCTTTGAATATTATTGGCTTTCCGGGTAAAGACGACCCAAAAATCTTAGGCGAAATTCTACGCGGCGGGCAGGAAAAAGCCAAAGAAGCCGGGGTTACGATTGCTGGTGGTCATACCTTCAATTCCGATGAGATAAAGTATGGACTTTCGGTTATTGGCTACATTCATCCGGCAAAAATAATCACTAATGCCCAAGCCAAACCCGATGACCTCATAATTTTAACCAAACCAATTGGGGTCGGGACTGTTGTTCAATCATTACTGCTTGAACAAAGCGCGGGAATTGATTACCAACCGGTTATTGAAGCGATGACCACTTTGAATAAAGAGGCTTCTTTAACGATGCGCGAGGTAGGAGTCGATGCTTGCACTGATATAACCGGTTATGGACTAATTGGCCATTTGGTGGAGATGGCAGAGGCGAGTAATGTTGGCATTGAACTTTGGGCATCTAAAATCCCAATCTATCAACAAGCAATTGAAATTATTAAAAGAGGAATATTTGAGCCAGGGATTACGATGAACCAAAATTCTTTTAAGCAAAAAGTTGATATTCAAGGTGTTGATAATTATGTTGGTAGTATTCTTTTTGGTTCCGAGACTTCAGGCGGGTTAGCTATCGTCCTGCCCGAAGCCAAACTCAATAAATTTTTAAACCAATATCAAAAACCAGCCCCAGTAATTGGGCGAATTACCAAAGAAAATCCAGGTAGGATTAGAATAATACGATGAGAGGAAATCCCTCATCTCCCCGGGTTGTAGGGCAGAACGCGCAGCGTCCACCGAGTGCAACGAGGTCTACCTTTAGGTTTGCATCTCCTTCCAAGGTAAACTAAAGTTTTATCCTACAACTGGGGATTCAACCCGAATCGGGTTGGCAGTGAACGTGTAGATTTGAAATGACAGATATCAGCGATTTAAGGTGTGAATTGATTTCTTATGAACATTCTCTGCCGCTTCGAGTAGTAGCTCACTCAAAGTCGGATGCGGATGGACTGTTCTAACAAATTCCTTTACCGTCATATCTTGGGATAATGCTAAAGTTGCCTCGGCGATTAAATTTGAGGCTTCGGGCGCTAAGATGTGGACACCAAGAATTCGGTCGCTATGTTTATCAACAATAACTTTCGCCATACCGTCTTTCCGATTCATTGTATGGGCTCGACCAATCGCCAGCAAATTACTCCGCCCAATCAAAACTTCTTTGCCAATATTTCTTGCTTCTTCCTCGGTCATTCCGACAAACGCCAATTCGGGGTCGGTATAAACACAAACGGGCACAACCTTCATAACATTAGGAGTCCCCGCGATTAATTCGGCAACCACAATTCCTTGTGCCATCGCTTTATGTGCCAATAACGGTGGACCAATCACATCTCCAATCGCATAGATATTCGGAACCCGGGTAGAATAAAATTTACTGACCATAATAAAACCATTTTTATCTTGGGCGATACCTGTATTTTCTAAACCCAAGTCCGAAGTATTTGGCTTGCGCCCAATTGCAATAAGCACTGTTTGAGTCTGCCGATAGACGGATTCAAGCAACAATTTAGTTTTTAACCGGATTTCAATCCCCTGCTTTTCCAGAATTCGGGCAAGATAATGAGCAACTTCTTGGTCAGCGCCGGGTAAAATTTGGTCCATCATCTCAACCACAGTGACCTTACTACCTAAACGGGAATAAATCGTAGCGAATTCTAACCCTACCGCGCCCGCACCGACAATTAACAATTCTTTTGGAATATCCGTTAATTGGAGTGCTTCGTCCGAAGTAATTGCTTTACTGCCTGACGCATTGCTTAAAGCAACCGGTTTTGAACCAGTGGCAATGATTATCTTGTCCGGCGTAAGTTTAATGATTTCACCATCTCTTTTCTTTAGTTCAACTTCTTGAGGATTAAGAAAACGGGCAAAGGCAGGGATAAATTCAATATTATTGACTCGGAACAAATATTCAATACCTTGGCGAATCTTTTCCACAACGCTGTTTTTCCAATTATTCAGTCTTACCCAATCAATTACTGGCTCAGAGAATTTTATGCCAAAGGCTTGGGCTTGGTTGCTTGAGGAAATAATACTCGTGGCATAAAGCAACGCTTTGGTTGGAATACAACCACGATTTAGACAAACGCCGCCAATTTCCCGATGGTCACAAATTGTAACCTTTTGACCTAATTGCGCCAGACGAATCGCGGCAACATACCCACCAGGTCCTGCTCCAATAACAAGAATATGCGCCATAGTCCGCCTTAGGCGGATATAATAACTCCATAAATTCCCCTAGTCAAGAAACAAAGTGGGATTAGATGATAGCGATAAGTAAAAATACTCGCAACTCGTCCCTTCTTTTGCTTATGGCTATTAGCCAAGAGTACCCCTGCTTTGTTTGTCCTTGTCCGTTTGACATTTTTACAAAACTTGTTATAATACAGATGTGAATAATGTTGTCCATTCTCCGTTTTCCGCTCACTGTCCACGGTTGACGGGTTTCACCTCATCTTTAAATCGACTCAAGAAAAAAAGGATTGGTATCTTAATGGGTGGTTGGTCAAGTGAACGCGAAATATCTTTGCGTTCCGGCAAAAATATTTATCAATCACTTAAACGCCAAGGGTTTGATTGCATTGCTATTGATATCGGCAAAGATTTTGAAAAGCAAATCACACGGGCTAAGATTGATATTGCCTTTATCGCCCTTCATGGCAAACCCGGTGAAGACGGGACAATTCAGGGATTCTTAGAATTGAAAGGGATTCCTTATACCGGTTCGGGTGTTATGGCGTCAGCCATTGGAATGGATAAAATTACCACAAAACGATTATTCCAAATTGAAAGAATTCCAACTCCAGAATATGTCCTAATTTCTTCCCAAGACGACATTAAGGTTAGAATTAAACAAGCCGAAAAAAAATTCGGGTATCCGATGATGCTTAAACCAAGATACGAAGGCTCAAGCGTTGGCATATCATTGTTACCCGACGCAGACTCCGCCGCAGGCGGATTGCTTGTCGCAATCAAAAAAACACTTAAAAAATTTGGCGAAGTATTTTTAGAACAGTTCATTGAAGGAATGATAGCCACGGTGGGCATTGTTGGTAATGAGGTTTTACCAATTTTAGAGTTAGTTCCTAAAAGCCGAAAATTTTATGACTATAAAGCGAAATATACCAAAGGTGCGACCGAGTTCATTATTCCAGCCCGTTTACCGAAAGCGGTATCTCATAAAATCAAAACTTTAGCCCTCAAAGCCCATCGGGTTATCGGCTGTCGGGGGTTTTCACGAATTGATTTAGTTGTGGACAAAAAAAATCACCCTTATTTCTTAGAAGTTAATACCCTACCGGGGATGACCGAACTTTCTGACCTACCAGCAGAAGCCCAGGCAATTGGTATCAGTTACGACGAATTAGTTAGGCGCATACTCTTAAGTGCTTTTGAGTGATTGACAAACCAAAAATTTTCCATAGAATACAACCGATGCCGGGGTAGCTCAGTTGGTAGAGCACGGGACTGAAAATCCCGGTGTGGGCGGTTCGATTCCGCCCCCCGGCATATCCGTCGGCAGCGGATTAATTTAGGAGGTTTTTTGGCAAAGAAATCAATATCAGCAAAAAAACGAGCAAGACAGGCAGAAAGAAGACGACAACATAATCGCCGTCGAAAACTGCTTCTAAAAAAAACTATCAAAGAATTAAAGGCAACAAAGAGCAAGGAAGCCGCCGAACCAATTTTTAAGAAAGCCCAGTCACTGATTGACAAAATGGCACAGAAGGGAATTATCCATAAGAACAAGGCAGCACGACTAAAATCACAACTCACTGCCTGTATGAAAAAGTTATAGCACCGCAACGCGAAGTGTGTGATCACCAACGGTGGACATTACTCGGACTGTCCATTGAGCGAAGCGAGCTGAACCTTGCCCTCGGTAACCACAAATAATTGTTGGGCACAAGCCTCAACGCTACTTTAATAAAATCTGTTTTATCATCCAATATGGTCATTTTAATTGGGACTAAAGGACAATTAGTGAAAGTTGCACCAGTAATGAAGGAACTACAGGATAGAAACATACCCTACAAATATGTTCAAACCGACCAACATCCTAATTTCAATCGGGAATTAGAAGGGAAATTTGGCCTAAAACCACCTGATTTAAATTTATGGAAAGGCAAAAAAGATTTAGTCAAAATTTTGCAGTTGCCGATTTGGTTTTTAACTTGTTTCATTAATGCCTTACGC
>Ga0078972_1005779_pt1 | contig 30749 bp, 36 predicted proteins | sample YelNatPaOPGAMG01_FD_67568 | JGI IMG/M metagenome (GOLD analysis project Ga0078972, IMG submission 67568) | Hot spring thermophilic microbial communities from Obsidian Pool, Yellowstone National Park, USA - OP-RAMG-01 (SPADES assembly) (version 2) | ecosystem: Environmental > Aquatic > Thermal...
GTTTCCTGCCCCATCCAAAGAGTCAAAGACAATAAATTTTCCTTTATAAGGATTTTTCTGCATCTTTTTATTTTATTTTTGCCTCAAGCCTTGCCACTCTTTTTTCTAAAGCAGCGAATTCATCACGAGATACTTTTTGTTTGAGTTCATTTTTTATAAACTCAATGTCAAGCTTAATAATTTCTAAACTCTCGTCAATTTTATTAAATCTGTCGTCATGGTCTTGCAATTTCTTTTCGATTTTATTAAATCTCTGATCGTGTTCTTGTAATTTCTCTTCGATTTTATTAAATCTCTCGTCATGTTCTTGCAATTTTTCAGTATTTGCTCCAACTTGTTCAGCAATAATTTTAAGATTATCTTTTAAATCTTCAGCAATAACATCAAAATGTCGACAAATTTCATCTTTAAATTTTTTGAGATCTTCTTTTTCCATATCTAAGTTTAGATTATCAATTTTGAAACTAATGTCAAGGTAATAGATCTTAAATTCAAGCCTTTCTTAGGCAAAACCTGACAAATTTTTTGTTTTTGATAAAAAATTACAAGGAGGTGATAGAAGTGAAAAGGCTTCTGGCGTTATTGGTTTTGGGCGGAATGGTAATTGCCATTCCTGCAATAGCTCAAGAGAGGGGAGAAATCGAAGAGAACATACTTTTAGCTTATCATCGCTCTGATCTTACGCTTTTTGTTGGTCTTCCCGTCTTTTTTGGATATATGACAAAAGATGCGGCATTTCATCTTCCAGTAAGCTATGCTGGAGGGAATCTACTTTTAGGGTTTACCGCTCACTATTATTTCTTACCAAGCGAAAAGGATGTACGCCTTGCTATCCAAGAAGTCTTCAAGAAATATCCAAAAGACTTGCCACCAATGGTTGAATTGTTGCCACAAGTAAAAACTGAGCTCTTTAAAATAAGACCTCCCTTCTTTTTTTATGGTGGAATAACTACTTTCTTATTAGCCGTTCTTCCAAACTTAGATCTCGGAATAGCTTACCCAGCAACCGAAAATTTCATTTTATAGGGAGGAATCTGGTGGGGGCTGGGAACAACGCTTGTTACCCGTTCTGCTCTTCCTGTCCCCTACTTAGGAATTTTGTTTACCTTTTAATGCACCTTTTAAAAGAGAGGCCACCCATTAAGGGTGGCCTTTAATTTTTAATCTCTTTCGGTCAAAAGTGGAACTTGAAGTTTAAGAATGAACTTTTGATAAAGATCTTCAAAGACAGAAGGGGCAAGATGGTAAAGTATAACTAAGATTTTCTCTGCTATTTCCCGAATTTCCCACTGAGCCGATGCTTCGCAGCGAAGTTTCAAAAAATGGCGCCAAGCTCTAAAGTTCATTTTAACAAGAATTTTGCTTTTGGTAGCATTTGGTAAGAGATAACGCGCATCTTCTTTTGGAATTCCAAGTTCAAGTAACTCAGAATAAGCCTCGAAACAAGTTTTAACCGCTTTCTCAAAAATTTCCAAAGCCTTTGGGTTATCAGCAATCTTTGGCGGAACAACAAAATAATCTGGATCTTTAATTTGCACGTAACGCTGACTTTCTTGAGCGTAGGAGGCCATTCGATGCCTCACTAATTGATGAGTAAAAACTCGAGAGCCTACAATTTCAAAAGTAGCTTCGGCAAATTCAAGAGGTGAAAGGTGCCCTTCTTTAATCCGGTTTTGAATAAATTTTGAACGCGTCTTTTCATTCAGTTTTGATTGCCAACAATTTCGATAGGCAATTTCAATTGCTTTTTCAGGTTCTGGAGTTACCCAAAGCAATTTCACCTCTACCCTATTTTCCTCTTTCATTTCCCCCTCCTTCAAACTTAATTTACTTTATTTTTTTCAACTTTTCAAGATACCTTTTTGAATCTTCTTTAATCCAATCTTTAACATCAATCTTTTTTGGCTTTCCGTTGCTTTTTAAAATCACAACTTTTTCAATTCCTGCATTAATTATTGCTCTTTTGCAGCGATTACAAGGAATTGCTTCAACTAAATTTCCATCTTTATCAAACCCTGCAATGAATAAGGTTCCACCCAAAACCGAACTTCCAGATCTGGCAGCATTAATGATTGCATTCTCTTCTGCATGAACTGCGGGACATTCATCATATGCTTTGCCATGAGGTAAATTTAAAACATCTTTTATGCATCCTACTTCAAAACAATTAACGACACCTCTTGCGGTGCCGTTATAGCCTGTAGAAACAATAACATCGTCTTTAACAATAATTGCCCCGTATTTTCTTCTTATACAAGGTGATCTCAAAGAGACAGTTTTTGCAATTTCTAAATAATAGATTTCTTTTTTGGGTCTTTGATTTTTCATTTTAATCTACAATCTCAATTCCCATATTTTTTGCCTGCCCTTCGATAATTTTCATTGCTTTCTCAATATCATCTGTATTTAAATCTGGAAGTTTTTGTTCAGCTATTTTTCTCAATTGTTCTCTGGTAATTTTTCCAACTTTTTGTTTACTTCCTTGAGCAGAACCTTTTTCAATTCCAGCAGCTTTTTTCAAAAGTTCTGCAGCCGGGGGTTGTTTTATTTTCATTTCATAAGTTCTATCTTCAAAAATTGTCACTTCAACTGGAATTTTAAACCCAATTTGTTTTTTTGTGAGCTCATTAAATTTGTCACAAAATTCTTTAATATTTAAACCATGTTGAGCCAATACAGGACCTACAGGTGGAGCTGGAGTTGCTTGTCCTGCTGGAATTTGTAATTTTACTATTGCTTTAACTTTTTTTGCCATGTTTTTATAATTTTTTAATTTGCAAATAATCTAATTCGACTGGGGTTTCCCTGCCGAAAATATTGATTAATACCTTAACCTTTCCCCTTTCTTTATCAATTTCATCAACCTTTCCCTCAAAACCTTTAAAAACTCCTTCAACAACCTTAACCAAATCTCCTTTTTCAACCTCAATTTTGTATTCTGGTTCTTTAAGCTCCATTCTCTTTTTTAATTTTTCAATTTCTTCATCAGAAATTGGAATAGGAGTGGTTCCTGCACCAACAAATCCAGTAACATTTGGAGTATTTCTTACCACATACCAAGAGTCATCAGTAACAATCATTTCAACCAAAACATACCCTGGATAAATTTTTTCTTCTACAATCTCTCTTTTCCCATTTTTAATTTTTATCTTCTTTTCTTTTGGAACGATTACATTAAAAATTTTATCTTGCATACCAAAAGCCTCGATCCTTTGACGGAGGTTTTTTGCAACTGTCTCTTCGTATCCTGAATAAGTGTGAATTACATACCATCTTCTTTCTTTTGGTAATTGTTGTTTTGGCATAGTTTTAAAAAATAATTTTTCTAATTAAGTTTAAATAAATCCAATCCAATCCTCCCAAAAAAATTGCAACTAAAACCGAAACAAAAATCACAATCAATGTGTAACGCACTGTTTCTTTAAAAGTTGGCCAATTAACCTTTTTTAATTCGGTTTTAACTTCGCTCAAAAATGTTCCTATTTTTTTCAACATAAATTTAAATATCCAAATTCTTAACCTCCTTAGCAAAAATTTGAATGAATTTCTTTCTTGGCAAAACCTCTTTGCCCATCAAAATATCGAAAATCTTGTCTGCCTCTTTTGCATCTTCGATTTTAACCTGGAGCAAGGTTCTTTTTTCAGGATTCATTGTAGTCTCCCATAATTCCTCTGGGTTCATTTCGCCCAAACCCTTATACCTTTGAATTGATACATTTGCTAAATTCTTTACAGATTTTAAAATCTTTTCTTTTTCCTCCTCATTATAAGCATATTTTGTTTCTTTTCCAATCTGAATCTTATAAAGTGGAGGTTGGGCTATGTAAAGATAACCTTTCTCAATTATAGGTCTAAAATATCTATAAAACAAGGTCAAAAGCAGGGTCCTTATATGGTATCCATCGGCATCACTATCACACATTATTATTATTCGATGATATCTTAATTTGTCAATATTGAAATCTTCTGCAATTGCTGTTCCCAGAGCAACAATTAAAGCTTTTATTTCCTTTGAAGCTAAAATTTTATCAAGTCTTGCTCTTTCTACATTTAAAATCTTTCCTTTTAAGGGTAAAATAGCTTGGAAATGACGATCTCGGGCTTGACGAGAAGATCCTCCTGCTGATTCTCCCTCAACAATGAAAAGTTCTGATTCATCAGGGTTTTTTGAAATGCAATCTGCCAATTTTCCAGGAAGCGCTAATCCTTCCAAAACCCCTTTTCTAATTACAGTTTCTTTTGCGGCTTTTGCTGCCTTTCTTGCTTTTTGAGTAAGAAGACACTTTTCAATGATTAGTCTTGCATCTTGAGGATACCTTTCTAAAAATTCTTCCAAAGATTCTGAAACCACTGCTTCAACTGCTACTTTTGCTTCTGGATTTCCTAATTTTGCTTTGGTTTGTCCCTCAAATTGAGGCTCTCTAATTTTAACTGAAACTACTCCAGTTAATCCTTCTCTTACATCCTCTCCGGTTAAGTTTTCATCTGATTCTTTTAAAAACCCATTTTTTCTCGCATAATCATTTAAGGTTCTGGTTATGGCGCTTCTAAAACCAGTTAAATGAGTCCCTCCTTCCTCTGTCATAATGTTGTTTGCAAATGCCTCTTCATAAGATTCGTATTCGTCTTGGAGATAGCAAAAAGCAGCTTCTACTAAAATTCCGTTCCTTTCTCCTTTGCAATAAAAAATATTTGGGTGCAAAGGAATACTTCCTTTTATTAAATACTTGATATAAGACAAAAGTCCTCCCTCAAAATAAAATGTGTAATAAAAATGTGGCTTTTCTCTCAAATCTCTCACTTTTATTTTTACGCCGCTTGTCAAATATGCCTGTTGCCTTAAGTGGCGTAAAATTCTTTTTAGATCAAATTTAATTTCTTTAAATATTTCTGGATCTGGTTGAAAAATAACTGTGGTCCCTGTTTTTTCACATCTTTTTTCTTTTTTTACTTTTGTAATTGGCTTTCCCTTGCTATATTCTTGAGAATATAAAAATCCATCTCTGCAAACTTCAGCCCTCATCCATTTTGAAAGAGCACAAACTACCGAAACCCCAACACCATGCAATCCTCCAGCTACTTGATAAGCTTTTCCACCAAATTTAGCACCTGCATGTAATGTTGTCATTACTGTCTCTAGCGCTGATTTTTTTGTTTGAGGATGGATATCCACTGGAATTCCTCTTCCATCATCTACAACTTTTACTTTATTTTGCGGCAGTAACCAAACTTCAATATTTTTTGCAAAACCCGCCATTGCCTCATCTAAGCTATTGTGACATATTATAGGAGAAAATCCGCCAACAAAATTTTCACCATTAGGAACTGAAAGATCATAAACCCATGGTTTTTTATATTTTATTTTCTCAATTTTTTTCACTCTTAAAATGCCTAAATCGGAATTTAAAAATTTTAAGGCTCCTAATTTTAAAACCAATTTCTGTTTTTCCAACAAAGCCAAAACTTTGTTTTGTGAAATTCCTATTTGTCCATTTTTTCTTCGAACAAGAACAGGTTTATCTAAACAATTTTCAATGACTTCATCAAAGGGAAGATTATTTAAATAAGAAGAGTTTGTGTTCCAATAAAAATCTATTCTGAAATTTTTTTTACTGCTTTTAAATTCTCTCCCCCTTCCTTTATAATTCACTCTTTTAAATCCTTCTTTGTTTTTTCTTGAAACTTCACCAAAAGAGTAAGTTTTGTTTAAAGAAGAAAGTAAATAAGAGAAAAGAATGGCTAAATTTTTATTTTTAGTTCCCAAAGAAAATTTTCTTTTTTCTAATTGGGAGGGTGAAGTTTGTTGAATTAAGTGATAAGTCCAAAACTCAACAGGGTAACCATCGCCAGCTAAATAAGCTATTAAATATCTTTCTCTTAGCTTTTGATTCAGATTGAAGATTAAATCTGGCACTACTTTGTTAGATGAGCTTTCGCCAGTTTTTATAATCTCTTTAAAAATTAAGGCAATTAAATGAGAGTTGATAACAATTGTTTTTGCAGTTTCATGAGCATAAGAAGGTTTTAAACTTAAACCAAAAATTCTTTTGATTAAAGAAAGAGTATAATTAATTAAATCTTCCTCTTTAGCGCCAAAACTAAAAACTACTCTCTCTATAAGGTTTTTGTTTTTCACAATGGAACCTTGGGCAGTAAAAATTCCCAAAAGCTCAACTAAATCTTGATTAACCTTAAGTTTTGGTTTTAAAAGAATTTTTTTGTTATAACGAGTTCCTATTAATGCTCTTAATTTAAATTTCTCAATCTCTTTTTCCTCAAGGTTTCTAAGTAAATTAAATGGCAAATAATCTCTTTTCTTATAATCTGAGTAAAAATTGCTTGGATGGGAGCTTGATTTTTTCTTTATTTTCTTTTTCAAAATTGACTCTAATTTTTGATAAATTTCTTTATTTAATAAATCTTTAACATTGAAAAGATGCAAACTTTTTGTTTTGAAAGGAGGAAGTTTTAAAAATTCGTCAATTAAATCGATCTCTTTTTCAAAATTATCCTCTATTTCTGGCCAATTTTTTGGAACTACAATTGGTGTTCCAATCTCAATTTCAGATCCTTTTATTGGCAAAACCTGACCATTTTTTAGGGTAAAGAGTGAATGATAAGGTGTAATTTCAATTTGCCGATTATTTTGAAGCGTGATTTTGTAAATTTCACTATTTACTTTATGACGGATTAAAGAAAAAACTGGTTGGAATTTCAACTTTAAATCTTTAGGATCAAAACTCAATACCTCAATTTGAAATCCTTTTCTCAAAAACTCAGTTTCTCCATCTATAGATTTTTCAACTAATTCAGAATTCTTTCTAAAAAGCTCGTCTATTAATTTCCCAATTGGTAAAATCTTGATTTTTCCTTCTTCTTTGACTACTACCGGCGTTTGAAAAGTTACACTATTGTCTACACACTCCCAAATTAAATGATGAAGACCGTCTAATCCTGTAGACCCAATATACATTGCCGGCCTCTTTCTTACAGGCTCTAACCCTTCCAAAACATAAATGTCTTTTGCTGTATAAGATGTTTCAGGTTTTTGTTGTTTTTCTTTTTCCATATTTTTATTTTCTTACTTCCCAACCTTCATTTTCCAATGCTTGAATTATTTTTTCTTGAATCTCATTAACCTCTTTTGAACTCAAAACCCTATCTTTAGCTTGAAAAATTAAATGAAATGCTAAACTTTTTTTATCTTCAGGCAAATTTTCTCCCTCAAAAATATCAAAAAGATCAGCATCTATTAAAAGTTCTCCTCCTGCATTCTCAATTTTGTTTAAAACCTCTTCAACCAAAACTGATTTTGGAACTAAAACCGAAATATCTCTAATTACTGGTGGGAATGGAGAAACAGGTTGATAAATTACTTCTTCTGAAGCTAAACTAATTATTTTTTCAAAATCAAGATCAAAAACAACAACTCTGTCTTTTAAAGAAAGGGCAGAAATGATCTTTGGAGAAATCTCTCCCAAAAACCCAATCTCTTCATTATCAACCTTTATTTCAGCTGATTTCTTTAAATGCCAAATTGAGGTTTCACTGTCTTCTGGTGTCGGTTGAAATTCATCATACCAAACTTTTGGAATTCCTAATTTTTGGAAAAGATAATCAACAATGCCTTTTGCTTCAAAAAAAGCATCTCCAGTAATTGCTCCAGTAAGCATTCTCTTTTCCTTTTTTTCTATTCCAGGGAAAATTTTCCCTATTTCAAAAATTTTTATTTCTTTGAAAAATCTCTGATTTTTCTCAACTGCTTTCAAAATATTTGGAATCAAGGAAGGTCTTAAATAGGAAAACTCGGCACTTACTGGATTCTCAATTTCTACCAATTCTTTAAATTTGAAAATCTCTTTATCCTTTTGGCTAATAAAAGAATAAGTATAAATTTCACTCATTCCGGCTTCCTTTAATATATTCTTTGCTCTTTCTTCCCAAAAAATATCTAAATTTTTCTTTGCTGGAAGTAATACGGTGGTAGGCAAAATAGCAGGAATCCTTTCTAACCCATAAATTCTTCCGATTTCTTCAATTAAATCTTCCTCGAGAGAAATATCTTGTCTAAAGGTTGGAATTTCAATTAAGAATTTCCCCTTTTTCTCTGAGAGAACTTTTAATCCCAATCTTTGCAAAATCTCAACAACTTTGTTTTTTGGAATATTAATCGAGAGCAACTTCTTTACCTTTTCAAATTCAAAAAATATCTTTCTTGGCAAAACTTTGTTGGGATAAAGATCAATTTTTCCACTTAAAACTTTTCCTTTTGCAATTTTTTGAATTAAACTCACTGCTCTCTCAATTGCAAATTCTGTTAAATTTGGGTCCATTCCATGTTCAAATCTAATTGAGGCATCTGTTTTTAAATCAATCTTTCTTGAACCTAAGCGAATTCTTTTTGGATTGAAATTTGCAGATTCTAAAACTATTCTTTTTGTTTTTTCATCAATTTCTGCTTTCTTTCCTCCTTTTATTCCTGCAATTGCTAAAGTATCTTTTTGATCAGCAATCACCAAAATTTCATTGTCTAATTCATATTCTTCCCCATCTAATGAAATGAATTTCTCTCCTTTTTTTGCTCTTTTTACAAGAATTTTTTTAACCTGGTTTCCAGAAATTTTATCAAAATCAAAGGCATGAAGAGGTTGCCCAGTTTCCAACATTACATAATTTGTAATATCAACAATATTATTTATTGGTCTTAAACCGCAAGATTTTAGAATTGAACAAAGCCAAAAAGGAGATGGTTCTACTTTAATATCAAATACTACTCTTGCAGTATATCTTTGACAATCATTAAAATTATCTACCCTTACCCTCAAAAAATCATTCGCTTTTAAATTTTTTTCTTCCTTTATTTCTATTTCAGGCATTTTCATCTTCAAACCTAATATAGCTGAAATTTCTCTAGCAATTCCTAAGTGGGAAAGACAATCTGATCTATTTGGCAAAACATCAATATCAAAAACAAAATCTTTTTCTAACTTTTCAAGATCCTTTACCTCAAATACATGCATTGTTAAAAGCTCGCTCAATTTTTCTGGATGAGGTAATTTTTTTTCAAAAAATGTTTGTAAGAAATTATAAGAAAACTTCATGGTTAAAATTGCTGTAAAAATCTAAGATCTGAACTATAAAAAAGCCTAATGTCATTTATTCTGTATTTTGCCATTGCTAATCTTTCCAGACCTAAACCAAAAGCAAACCCCTGCCAACCTTCGGAAGGTAAAATTCCTACATTCTTAAAAACATTAGGATGGACCATTCCAGCACCCATTAGTTCAATCCAACCTTCACCAGAACAAATTGAACAACCTTTTCCTTGACAATTGATACAAAGAATATCGACTTCAAAAGAAGGTTCAGTAAATGGAAAATAGCTTGGTCTTAATCTGATCTTTACATTTTTTTCAAAAAATTTATTTAAAAATTCTTGTAAAATTGCCTTGAAATTTGCAACCGAAATGTTTTTATCTACCATTAATCCCTCAACTTGATAAAAATTTATTTCGTGGCGGGCATCTGTGGCTTCGTGGCGAAAAACTCTCCCTGGAGCGATAATTCTAAATGGTGGAAAATTTTTTTCCATAAAGCGAATTTGAACTGGAGAAGTATGGGTTCTAAGTAAAAGTTTTCCAGTTTTTTTTGGAGGTTTTCTATCAAATTTAATATAAAAAGTGTCCCACAAATCTCTTGCCGGATGATCCTTTGGAATGTTTAGGGCATCAAAATTGTACCACTCGTTTTCAATTTCAGGTCCTTCAACAATTGAAAAACCCATCGATTGGAAAATCTCCTCTACTTTTTGGCAAACTAAAGTCAAAGGATGCAAACTTCCAGCTTTTATTTTCTTTCCAGGAAGAGTAATATCTATTGCTTCCTTTTCTTCAATTTCCCTTTCTATTTTTTCTTTAATTTCTTTTGCCTTTTTTTCAACAATTTCTTGAAAAAACTCTTTAAATTCATTAATCTTTTTTCCTAAAGTTTTTCTTTTTCTTTCTGGCAATTTCTTTAGGGTTTTTGTTAAAGCTCCAATTTTTCCTTCAGGACCAAAATATGACCTAAAAACTAAATCCAATTCCTTTAAATTTTGTGCCTTTTCCACCTCTTTTTTTGCCTTCAATTTAAGGTTTTTTAGATCAATTTTTACCATACCAATTTTTCATTTTAGCTAAAAATTAAGGAAAAATCAACCCTTTTTTATCCCAAAACTAATTTAAAAAGGCAGAGTTTTTTCTCTGCCTTTTTTCGGGGGTGATGGGATTTGAACCCACGATCTTCCGCGTGACAGGCGGATGTTCTGGACCGGGCTGAACTACACCCCCAAAGATTAGCAATTAGGTTTTAGGTATTAGCAATTAGGTTTTAAGAAACTAATTCCTAACTGCTAAAGGCACGAAGTGCCGTCCTAATTCCTAATCATTGTCGAGGGTGGGAATCGAACCCACATCTAGGCCTTATGAGAGCCCCGCTCTACCATTGAGCTACCCCGACGAAATTAGGTCTTAGGAATTAGGTTTTAGGAATTAGGGATTAGGAAACCATTTACTAATACCTAATTCCGAAAAGCACGAAGTGCCGTCCTAATTCCTAATTTTATTAGATTGTTAAAGAACGGAAACTAAACAGATTTTATTAAACCATGAATCATCATTGCGATTTCTGTTATTTCTTTTCGAAATTTTTCGTATTCTAATTTTTTTAATAAATTTAAATCCAAGCAAATTTCAAGTAATGGAATGCATTCAAAAAGCGGAGATAAACTAATTTTATAGAAATTTTTCTTTTCTTTTTCTGATTTTCTTCCCCATCCTTCTGCGATATTCAATGGAACCGAAATAACAGCTCCTATTAGTTGATCTCTAATTCGTGAAAATTTATATGAAAATTCACTCGCAATTTTACAAAGATCTGTGGCCATTTTTAAACTTCTTTGATAAACATTTAAATCTTCGAACAAAAATTTCTTTTCCATTTTTCCTAATTGCTAATTGCTAAAACCTAATTCCTAAACATGTTGCGGGGCTGGGAATTGCACCCAGGATCTCCAGCTTATGAGACTGGCGACCTACTACTGGTCCACCCCGCGATTTTAATTATAGGAATTTTTTAAATGGCGTCAAGTTCTTTTAAAACCTTTTCATAAAGAGAGAGTGCTTTTCTTGCTTCGTTTTTATCTATCTTCAAACTCGGATCTTCGATAATATCGTTTCTAAGTTGATGAGCTTTTAAAAGTTCATCAAGAGTTGGGAGAATATCAGGAGCGAGGTCTTGAATTTTTTCCTCAAAAGTTTTTCCTTGATATCCTTTTTTCTCCAAAACTTCGTCTAACAAGCTATCAGCTTCAATAACTGCAAGTTTAAGTTCAGCCTCTATATCAGAAGAAATTCTTTTTTTAATCTTTTCCCATTCTTTTTTAAATTTTTCAATCTCAATTGGTCGGTAAAACAAAAATTCCTTGAAATCCCAAAGAAAAATTCTTTTAAACCAAGTGGTTTTAATTAATCCCCAAAGAATAAATCCCAAAAAGAAAGCTGAATAAGCTAAAAAAATGATTTTAATTATTAAAAGCCAACCTTCAATTTTTGGATACAAAAGAAATTGAATAGCCTCTTCAGGTTTCATAAAATTTTGCTATTTGAATTACTCTAAAATCGCTAAAAGCTGGTCCAACGATTTGAAGACCCACTGGCAAATTTCCAATTTTGCCACAAGGAATTGAAATTGCGGGAAGTCCTGCTAAATTTACAGGCACAGTAAAAATATCAGAAAGATACATTAAAACTGGGTCTTTTAATTTTTCTCCAAGTAAAAAAGGTGGGGTTGGGGTTGTGGGGGTAAAAATAAAATCTACTTTTTTGAAAGCTTCTTCAAAATCTTTTTTAATTAAAAGCCTTACTTTTTGTGCCCTCAGATAATAAGCTTCGAAATAACCAGCAGAAAGAGTAAATGTTCCTAACATAATCCTTCTTTTTACTTCTGGACCAAATCCTTCACCTCTACTTTCAAAATAAACATCTAAAACTTTTGAGTTTTGACTTTTGACTTTTGAGTTTTGAGTTTTGAGTTTTGAGTTTTTACTATATCCATATTTTATTCCGTCATATCTTGCCAAATTTGAACTTGCTTCAGCTGGAGCTAAAATATAATAGCAAGGAAGGGCGTATTCTGTGTGAGGTAAAGAAATTTCTTCAATTTTAGCTCCATTTTCTTCATATTTTTTAATCGCTTTTTTTACAACTTTTTCCACTTCAGGATCAATTCCTTTGATAAAATATTCTTTTGGAACTCCGATTTTAATATCTTTAAGTGAAAGGGTAGTTGAGTGGCTAGATGATGGAATTTCAATGCTTGTTGAATCCATTTCGTCTTTTCCCTTAATTGCTTCAAAAACTATTTCACAATCTCTAACTGTTTTTGTCATAGGACCTATCTGATCTAGCGAAGAGGCAAAGGCAATTAAGCCAAATCTTGAAACCGCTCCATAGGTTGGTTTAAAACCGACAATCCCGCAAAAAGCCGCAGGTTGTCTTATTGATCCCCCTGTGTCTGATCCTAAAGCAAAGAGACAAAAGTTTGCAGCTACTGCTGCAGCCGAACCTCCAGAAGATCCACCAGGGGTTCTTTTTAAATCAATTGGATTTTTTGTAGGTCCAAAAAACGAATATTCTGTTGAAGAACCCATTGCAAATTCATCTAAATTTGTTTTTCCCAAAATAATCGCTCCCTCTTCTTTTAATTTTTTTACCACTGTCGCATCATAGGGAGCTATATAATTTTTTAAAATTTTTGATCCTGCAGTACATTCTAAACCTTCAACTAAGATATTATCTTTTATTCCACAAGGAATTCCAGCTAAATAAGAAATTTTTTGCCCAGTTAAAATTTTTTCATCAATCTTTTTTGCTTGAGTGATTGCAGATTTTTCATCGATTTTCAAGAAAGCAAAGATTTTGGGATTTTCTTTCTCAACTCTTTCAAGGAAAAACTTTGTCAGCTCAAGAGCTGAAAACTCTTTTTTTAAAAGGCTTTGATGAGCTTTCTCAATTGTTAAATCTTCAAAATTCATTAAAGATTAAATTATTTTTTTCACTTTTAAGTAATTATCTTGAGTTTCTGGCATAGCTTCGATTAATTTTTTAGTGATTTCCAGTTTGAATTTTTCTTTTGGTTCATCTTTTCGCATTACATTTTTTAGAAAGGCTTTTTGAAAATCTCCTTCAACTTTTGAAACATCAACCTCTTTTAACCTTTCAATATAATCTAAAATTTTAGAAAATTCTTGTTGAAATTTTTTCAGCTCTTCCTTTTTAAAATTTATTCTTGCAAGCTTTGCAATATGTTTAATTTCTTTTTCCGTAATCATTATTTTGGTGGCGAGAGTTCTTCGGTTTCTACTAAAACTTCATGAAGTTCATCTAAATTTTCTAAAACCATTCCTGCTCCTCTTACTACGGCTGTCATTGGGTCTTCAATCACTTTTGTTGGAATCTTTGTTTCTTTTTGGATTAAAACATCCAACCCTCTTAACAAAGCTCCTCCTCCTGAAAGATAAATTCCATTTGCCATAATATCTGCCAAAAGTTCTGGTGGAGTTTCTTCAATTGCAGCTTTAATCTCAGTTACAATTTGCCAAACAGATTTCTCCATAGCTTTTCTTATTTCATCCTCTGACACTATAACTTCTTCTGGCAAACCAGTAACTAAATTTCTTCCCCTCATTGGCATTTGTTTTTTCTCTCCTTTTGAATTTTTTGTTGGATATGCAGAACCAATACCAATTTTAATCATCTCTGCAGTCCTTTCTCCAATTAATAATTTATATTCTTCTTGGGCAAAACGAATTATATCTTCATTCAACTTGTCACCAGCTATTCTTAAACTTTTTGCCAAAACTATTCCTCCCAAAGAGATCACAGCAACTTCAGTTGTTCCTCCTCCAATATCAACTATGAAATTTCCAGTAGCTTCTTGAACTGGCAATCTCGCTCCAATTGCAGCAGCCATTGGTTCTTCAATTAGAAAAACCTCTCTTGCCCCAGCTGATTTTCCAGCATCAATTACTGCTTTTTTTTCTACTTCAGTTACCCCAATGGGAATTCCAATAATAACTCTCGGACCAATCCACTTTCTTTTTCTTGCCTTTTCGATAAAATACCGCAACATTTGTTCTGTAACTTCGAAATCCGAAATTACCCCAGATCTCAGAGGTCTAACAGCAACAATATGACCTGGTGTTCTTCCAACCATTTTTTTTGCCTCAAGCCCAATTGCTAAAACTTGTCCAGTTTTCTGATTGATAGCGACAACACTTGGTTCTTGAAGAACAATCCCCCTCCCTCTAACATAAACCTCAGAATTAGCAGTCCCCAAATCTATTGCCATATCCTCTGAAAGTAAATGTAAAAATTTTTCAAGCATATTTTTGGGGATTTTTCAAAAATTCATTAATTTTCACTATTTTTACCTTTTTTTCTTTTCTCTTTTTAATTTCAATCGAATTTTTCTTCAAGGTTTTTTCACTAATTACAATCCTTACTGGAATTCCAATTAAATCGCAATCTGCAAACTTTTCTCCAGTTGTTACATTTTCTCTATCATCTAACAATACCTCAATATTTCTTTTTTGTAAATTAACCTCCAAGGTTTTAGCAATTTTTTTAACCTTGCCCGAGGTTTCTATCGGAATTAAATGAAAGAGAAAAGGGGCAACTGATTTTGGCCAAATAATTCCTTTTTCATCGTGCCAAACCTCAACAATTGTTGCCATTAGTCTTTGAAGCCCTATTCCGTAACATCCCATATAGATAAATTTTTTTTCACCATTTTTGTCCAAAAAAGTAGCATTCATTAATTGAGAATATTTAGTACCAAGGTAGAAAATGTGTCCTATTTCAATTGCTCTTTTTTCTTTAAGAAGTTTTTGGCATTTTGGACATTCTTTTTTTTCTCCAATTTTCTCAATATTGGCCGAAAAATCACAATTCTCACAAATTAAAACTCGATCTTCTCCACTTTCTGCTAAAACCATAAATTCTTCTGAATATTCTCCCCCAATAGTTCCAGTGCTAGCTTCAACACAAATTGGATTTAATTCGCATCTTCTAAAAATTCTAAAATAAGCTTTTTTAACTTCCGAATAAAATTTCAAAGCTTCATCTTTTGATTTGTCAAAACTATAAAGATCTTTCATTATAAATTCTCTTGTTCTCAAAAGACCCCCTGTTGGTCTAATTTCATTTCGAAATTTAGTTTGAATTTGAAATAAAGCTAAGGGCAAGTCTTTATAAGATTTAACTCTTTTTCGCACAATATCGACCATTTCTTCTTCATGAGTTGGTCCTAAGGCAATTTCTTTTTGATGACGATCTTTTAATTTAAAAAGAGGTGGATCAATTGTCTCCCATCTATTTGTTTCGAGCCAAAGATTTTTATTTTGGAATACTGGCAAATAAACTTCTTGTGCTCCCAAATTTAACATTTCTTCTCGAATTATATTTTCAATTTTCTGATAAACTAACCAACCCAAAGGTAAAAGCCTATAAACTCCAGCAATTGTTTGTTCTATAAAATCTCCCCTAACTAAATATTGATGCGAAATTGTCTCAGCACCTTTTGGTTTTTCTTTTTTTGTTTTACAAAAAAGTTTTGACTGAAGCATTTTAAAATATGGTTTTTATATCTTTAATTGTAACCAAAATCATCAAAGTTAACAAAAGAAAGAAAAAGAAAGCAGTAATTTTTTGTTCAAACTGCGGAGAAACAGGTTTTCTTCTAATTTTTTCCAAGACTAAAAAAAGCAGCTTTCCTCCATCTAAAGCAGGAATTGGAAGGAGATTAAAAATTGCAAGATAAATAGAAATTGTTCCTAAAAAAGAAAGATAATAACTAAAACCTGCTTGTTGCATTTGAGCTAACATTTGACCAATTCTTAATGGACCTGCAACTTCCACTCCGCTAACTTTTTTTTCAAAAATTAAATCCTTCAAGAAAAGAAAGGTCCCCAAAACTATATTTTTGCTTAAAATTGCCACCCTTTCTATTGCCTTAAATGGAGCTATGTACCAAGGAAAAGAAACTGTACTAATTCTGCTCAAAAATATACCAATTGGTCCTTCGCCCTCTGGCGTCTCGACTCTTGGTACTATCTTTGTTTTGAAAAGTTTTTTACCTCTTTCAATAGTTAAAGTAACCTCTTTTCCTTTATTCTCATTAATTACTTGCTGTAACTCTTTAACCCTTGAAATTGAAACCTTTGAATTTTGGGTTTCGACTTCTCTAATTATATCCCCAACTTTTAAATTGGCGTTTTCTGCTGGAGAGTTTGGAGAAACAAAAACTATTTGAACTCTTGGATCAATTAAATTTCCTTCGTCGCTATCAGAAATTGCTTGAGGAATGCCTTTTAAAAAAAGAAAAGTAAAGATAATCCAAGAAAAAATCCAAAAACTAACTATCCCTGCTCCAACAATTTGAATCCTTTGCCAAACAGGTTTTTGACTAAAGCTTCCTTCTTTTTCAATTGTTTCATTTTCTCCCAAAAGCTTCACAAAGCCACCAAAAGGAAGAAAATTTATACTATAAATTGTTTCTCCAAATTTTTTCCCAAATATTCTTGGTGGCAATCCAATACCAAACTCCTCTACTTTTACTTTATATTTTTTAGCAACCAAAAAATGAGAAAACTCATGCAAAAGAATTAAAAAACTTAATGTAAAAAAGGCAATTAAATAAGAAAAAATCATAGTTTATTCTAAAATTTCTTTCTCCTTTTTTTCACACATTTCATCAATTTTTTCATTGTATTCATCAACCAAATCTTGAAGTTCATCCTTTCCTTTATATTTATCGTCTTCTGAAAGTTTTCCCTCTCTAAATGCTGTTTGAATTTTCCCCCAGGCTTCTTCTCTCAATTTTCTGATTTTTTGCCTTGCCTGCTCTTTTTTCTCAGAAAGAACTCTTAACAAATCTTTTCTAAACTCTTCGCTTAAAGGAGGAAAAATAATCTTGATTACATTTTTTTCAACTGAAAAACTTCCTCCCAAAGATTTCTTTTCTAAAGTCTTAAGAATTGGTTCAAAATAAGAATTGTCCCAGGGAGAAAGAGTGATTTCCCTTGGACCCGAAACAGAAATTGCAGCTAATTGTTTTAAACGGAATTTTTGCCCAAAATATTCAATCTCGACATTTTCAATTAAAGCTGGTGAGACCCTTGAGGTTCTTATTGTTTGAAGTTCTTTTTCTAAAAAACTGATTACTTTTTCGCATTCAGGTTTAATTTTCTTGATAATTTCTTGATAAGAAATTTTTTCTTTTTGCATATTTTTAAATATTTAACATTAAAATTTCTAAGGCCAACCTTTTATTGACATTGGTCGTGAGTAAAAGAAAAAAGGTGGATTGAATAGCCTCAAGAATTTCTTTTATCTTAGCTAATGAATAGGAAAAGTTTTCAATTTCTTTGCCTTTTATTTTTAACAAAAACAAATATCGAAAATAATTTATGGCTTCTTTTAAAAACTCCTTTTCTCTTTCATTCTCTGTAATTTGTTTTACAAGCTGAAAACGTTTATAAATTGGAAGCTGTGGTAACTTTTTCAAAGAGCTAAGGGTTTTCATTTTTTCTGGTTTTGAAATTAAGTCAAACAAAATTCCAGGTCTTCCAGCTGAAATTTCGGCAATTGTTTCTTTTTCTTCCTCACTTAAATTGTTTGCTTTTTTTAAAAACTCATAAATTTCTTCTTTTGAAAGTGGGTAAAAATTGATTCTTTGACATCTTGATAAAATTGTTGGCAAAAGAAGTGAAGGATAAGCTGTAATCAAAATGAAAATTGCATTAGTTTTTGGTTCTTCAAGTGTTTTTAAAAAACTTTGCTGAGCTTCTCTGGTCATTAAATGGGCATTATCTAAAACTGCAATTTGCCAATTTGATTTTATTGGTTTTAAGCTAAATTTAAAAATTAGGTCCCTTATTTGATCAATTTGAATTGTATTTTCTCCTTCAATTAATAAAAAATCGGGATGAGTTTTAAAATTTTCTCCCAAAATCATTGAACAAAATTCGAAAGCCACCTGTTTTTTTCCAACTTTTTCTGGACCACAAAATAGTAAAGCATGGGGAATTTTTCCCTCTTTTAAAATTTTTTTAAGATATTGAATTTGTACTGTGTGTCCCAAGATCATGCCTTTTTTGTCAAAATCACTTTTCGATAAAGATTCAAGTTATCTAATATTACCCCAGTCCCTTTTGCAACACAAAGTAAAGGTTCTTCTGCAACAATTGCTGGAACTCCAACCGATTTTGAAATCAAAATTGGTAAATTTCTTAATAAAGAACCTCCGCCTGTTAAAACTATCCCTTTTTCCATTATATCGCCTGAAAGTTCTGGAGGGGTTTCTCTTAATACTTCTTTTATCAAGTGGATAATCTCTTGCAAAATATCTGAAATTGCTTCATGAACCTCATTTGAAGAAATTGTAATATTTTTTGGCAAACCTGAAATTAAATCTCTTCCTTTAAATTCGATAACTTTTGGCTCTTTTTCTAAGATTGCACTTGCAATTTTTATTTTTATTTCCTCTGCAGTTTGTTCTCCAATTGAGAGATTGTATTTCTTTTTTACATATTCACTAATAGCTGAGTCGATTCTATCGCCTGCAACTCTAATTGATTTACAAGTGACAATTCCTCCCAAAGATATTACTGCTGCTTCTGTCATTCCTCCCCCAATATCTACAACCATATTTCCAGAACAAGACTCAATTGGAACGCCAGCTCCCAAAGCTGCCAAAATTGGAGTTTTTACCAAATAAACATTTTTTGCGCCAGCTGACAAAGCTGCCTCAATAACTGCCCTCCTTTCAGTTGAGGTAATTCCAGCTGGAACTCCTATGACTAAATCTGGTTTTAAAAATTTAAAAAATCCCAAAACCTTCTCAATGAAATATTTAAGCATTGCTTGAGTAATCCTAAAATCGGCAATCACTCCATTTCTTAAGGGGCGGTAAATCCTAATTATATCCGGGGTTCTTCCTAACATTTCCTTTGCTTTAGCTCCAATTGCCAAAATTTTGTTATCTGGAACAGAAACAGCTACAATTGAAGGTTCTTGAATCACAACCCCTTTCTTTGGAACAAAAACCACTGAATTACATGTTCCCAGATCAATACCTATTTTCATACATTTAAATAATATCTTATTTTGAGGCTTATTTCAAATTCTTTATTTTGATATAATAAAAAAATGAAAAAATGGCAAAGAACACTTTTGTTTTGGATCTTGTGTTTTGTTTTTTTAATAATTTCTCCGATTTTAGTCTTATATTCACAAGGATATAGGTTTGATTTTGAGAAAAAAACATTCGTAAAAACAGGGGGGCTTTTTATTAAAGCTCAACCAAAACAAGTTGAAATATTTTTAAACGGAAAACTCGCTAAAAAAACTGACCTCTTTTTTGGTTCTGCCCTAATTCAGAATCTCTTGCCAAAAAAATATAAAATAGAGGTAAAAAAAGATGGTTTTTTTACTTGGGAGAAAAATTTAGAAATTCAATCTGGCAAAGTAACTGAAGCTAAAAATATCATTTTATTTCCAAAAAAAATTGAATTTGAAAAATTGGCTAATTCGATTGAAGATTTTTATCCCTTATCTGACAAAAAAAGAATAATTTTGAAAGAAAAAAATGAAGATGGATGGTCACTTTCTCTTTATGATCCAGAAAAAAAATTGATCACTCTTTTGATAAAGGAAAAAAGCATTTCAAAAGATGGAGCTAATTTAATAAGTATTGAAGAAACCGAAAACGAGAATGTCTTAAAAATAAAAGTTGGGGTTGGAGAAAAAATTAAAAATTTAAACTTAAACTTTTCTCAAATTCCACCAATTTTGAAAGAGGAAGAAGAAAAAGTCAAAGAAAATGTTTTAGCTCAAAAAAAATTAGGAAAAAATGTATATTATTTGGACCCTTTTGGGAATCTTTTTTTGAATCAAGAAAAATTAAATCAAGAGCGGTTTTCTGTACAGAAAGAAACAAAATATTCGATTGAAATTTTAGATGGAAATATTTTTCTAAAAGAAGGAGGAAATGAAAATGAGAATTGCTTTTATCTTTTGAATCAAGAGAGTAAAAATTTTGAAAAAATTCTTTGTGGAAAAGATTTCAAAATCTCACCAGATCAAAAAAAATTAGCGATTTTTTCAAAATTTGAAATTTGGATTTTATTCTTGAAAGATGAATTGGCTCAACCTCCAAAAAAAGCAGGTGAAAAATTTTTATTGTTGCGCCTTTCCAAAGAAATAAAAGATTTGTTCTGGATAAACTCAAATTATCTAATATTTAATTTAGAAGGAGAAATTCAAATAGCTGAAATTGATGATAGGGATAAAGTGAATGTAGTTATTTTTGAAGGCTTTAAGAATCCAAAAATTTTTTGGAATAGCCTAGAAAAAAGAGTTTATATTTTAGATAATGGAGAATTTTTGAGAACTCAACCTTTATTTTAAACTTTCAGAGTTTCGAGTTTTTCTTTGAGTTTTGACCATTCTATTTCTTGATGTCCTGCAATTTTGCAGATTTCAAAAAATTCACATTTTTGACATTGCCAATTATCTGGCCAATCCACCAATCTTTGAGGAATTAAATCAGCTTCAATTTTCTCTTTTAACCTCGAAAACCAACTTAAAATGTTTTCTACCAAATTTTGGTCGTAATCTAAAAGAAATTCGGTAATTTTTTGAGTGTCTTTATTTAAATAAAGCAAAATTCCTTTTTTAATTTTGAAATAATGCAAATAAAGCTGTAATTGATTTATGTGCTCTTGCAGAGGAAGTTTTTTTGAGTTTACTTTTCCAGAAATACTTTTTATTTCTAACACATATGGAATCCCAGGTTCTATTTTTTCTTTAATCTCAATTCCCAAATCTGAAAACGTTTTATCTGTAAATGAAACAATCGCATCTGCTCTTCCAGCAATCAATTCTTGGGGTGGAATTTGAATTTCTGTAGCTCTGACAATCCCTAAAGAGAATAAATGTCTTAAAATTCTTTGTTGAATTATTTCTCCTTCCTCAAAAATTCTTAACCTTTCAGGTTCTATTTCTTCTGCCGGCGCTTTTTTAAATCTAAAAAATATCATTCTTGGACACTTCCCTGCTTCACTGATAAAAAACCTTATTCTATCTTTTTCCTTTTTCCTTTTTTCTTTTTCCCTTTCTAAATAAAATTTATCAATTAACTCCTTGAGCATTTTTTTGATTCATTTTAAACATTTTTTTAAAAAATCAAAGTTGCGCGCCAAATACAAGTTTTTGGCTTGCAAGCTTCACGAGGGACCAACTTTCGGGGCAATCCGCAGCCAATTTGCTTGGTTCAGCCGACGGCTGAAAATTGGCGAGGACTTAGCGAGCTTTCCGCTGGAGAAAGCGAGCGGCCCCGAAACGTTGCGTCCCGAGCGACTATCTCTTTTGCCACTGAGGTGCTCTTCTTGCTCTTTTTAAGCCAGGTTTTTTCCTTTCTTTCATCCTTGGATCTCTCTTTAAAAATCCTGCCTTCTTTAATTTTTTTCTAAAATCTGGATTAAAAATTACTAAAGCCCTTGCAATTCCGTGTCTCACAGCTTCAGCTTGAGCGTTTTTCCCTCCTCCTGTTACTTTCACTAAAATCTTGAACTTATTCAAACACTTGACCAATTCTAAAGGACTTAAAACTATTTTTTGAAGATAAAATGTAGGGAAATATTCTTTAAAATCTTTTCCATTGATTAAAATCTCTCCCCCACCATTCAAAAAAAGTTTCACTTGAGCTGAGGCTGTTTTTCTTCTTCCAACTGCTTGAAAATATTTTTCTTCTTTTTCTTTTGTCATATTATTCAAATTTCAATCTTTTGATCATTTTTTTTCTGAGTTTATTTTTTGGTAACATTTTCATTACAGCTTTTTTTAAAACTTCTGCTGGATTTTTAGAAAGTAATTTTTCTAAAGGAATTTCCTTTAAGTGACCTAAATATCCTGAATGGCGATAATATTTTTTTTGTTCTAATTTCTTTCCAGTAATTTTCATTTTATCCACATTTTTCACTATTACAAAATCTCCCATGTCTTTTGAGGGATCAAAATTGGGTTTATGCTTTCCTTGTAACAAAATTGCAATTTCACTAGCTAATCTTCCCAAAACTTTTCCGGTGGCATCAATTTTATGAGTTTTTCTTTCCATAATTTAAATTCTTTTTGCATTTTGATTTTTGGTTTTTGAATTATTGAACTAATTCAATAATCGCCATTTCTGCTCCATCTGATTTTCTTTGACCTAATTTGATAATTCTCGTGTAACCTCCTGGTCTTTCTTTATATTTTAGGGCAATTTCTCTTATCAATTTTTCAACTACTAATGGGGGAAATTTTCTTAACAAAAGCCTTCTGGCATGAAGATCTCCTCTTTTGGCTATAGTAATTTGTTTTTCCGCAAAACGCTGAACTTCCTTTGCTTTAGCCAAAGTAGTTTTAATTTTGCCTTTCAAAAATAAACTTTCCATTAGACCCCTAAGAAGGGCTCTTCTTTGATCTCTTTTTCTGTTTAATTTTCGCCCCTTTTTTCTTTTCCTCATACTATTTTTCAAAACCTTCTTTCAGGAAATTAAAGTGTTCAGCCAAAATTTCTGAAGCTTTAACAAAAGCGTCTTCCGGTGTTAAAATTCCATCTGTTTCTATTTCCAAAAACAATCTATCAAAATCTGTCCTTTCTCCTACTCTCATGTTTTCTACTCGAAATCCGACTCTTTTAACAGGTGTAAAAATTGCATCAATTAAAATTGTCCCAATTGGTGTTCTCTCTTTTTTCCTTCTTTCTCTCGCCAAATATCCTACCCCCTTTTCAATCTGGATCTCCATTTCTAATTCAGCATTTTTTGAGGTTAAAGTAGCAATGTGACAATCAGGATTGACTAACTTAACCTGAGTTGGAAGTTCAAAATCAGCTCCTTTTACCTCTTTTTCTCCTTTTACCTTTAGTTTTCCTATTTGGGGCTCATCAGTAAACATTTGAAATCTTAGCTTTTTTACATTAAGCATTATAGTAACCACATCTTCCATTACTCCTGGAATCGTCGTGAATTCGTGGGGAACACCTTTAATTCTCATTTGGGTTACAGCTGCGCCTTCTAAAGAAGAAAGCAAAACTCTTCTTAGGGCGTTTCCAATAGTTACGCCATAACCTGGATATAAAGCCTCTATTTCAAATGTGGCTTTATTTTTTTCTTTTTTTATTATTTTTGGTTTTTTAGGGAGTGGGATCATTTTATTTTGAATAATACTCAAAAATCTTTGAAATTTCAACCGGAGGCGCAACTTCTTTCAAAGTTGGCTCTCCGATTACTTCTCCTTCTAGTTTTTCGGGATCTAATTTTAACCAAGAAGGAGGTTTGTGATTTTTTAATAAAATTTTTAATTGTTCAAAAATGACCTTTTTTGTTTTTTGAGGTTTTAATTTAATAACATCTCCCTTTTTGACTTGATAAGAAGGGATATTTACTGATCGATTATTCACCATAAAATGGGAATGAGAAATTAATTGACGAGCTTGAGCTCTTGATTTTGCAAAACCTAAACGAAAAACCACATTGTCTAATCTTGATTCTAGAATTTTGATTAAAGCCTCTGAAGCGTCAGGAACTTTCCCTCTTTTTTCTAAAACCTCTTTTACATATTTTTTGAATTGCCTTTCTCTAAGTCCATAAATTGCTTTTAATTTTTGCTTCTCTCTTAGTTGCCTTGCATATTCTGAAGGAGGACCTTTTCTTCTTTTTCCCGGAAGACCAGGGGGATATGGTCTTTTTATCATTGGGCATTTAGCTGAAAGACACTTTTCTCCTTTTAAGAAAAGTTTAACTCCTGCTCTTCTACAAATTTTACATTTTGGTTTTTCCATGAATTTTCAATTTAGACCCTTCTTACTTTTGGCGGTCGACAACCGTCATGAGGAATGGGAGTGATATCCTTTATTGAAACAATATTTAAATCTCTGGCTGCTAAAGCTCTCAATGCAGATTCTCTTCCTGCACCAACTCCTTTTACTAAAACCTGAACTTCTTCTATTTTAAACTTTTTTACAGCTTCAGCCATCACTTCAGCAGCTTTTGAGGCTGCGTAAGGTGTACCTTTTTTTGTATTTTTAAAACCAACTTTTCCAGCTGATGTCCAGAAAATTACATTTCCATTTTTATCTGTTAATGTCAAGATTGTATTATTGTAAGTGGAAGAAATATAAATTTTTCCCTCTCTAATCGGTGTTCGAGGGACGCTTTTAATTTCAACTTGAAGACGCTTTTCAATGCTTTCTCCTTCTTTTATTATTTCTTCTGCTGTTTTTTTCACTACACGTTTTTTTCCCATGGTTTTAATTTTTTATTTTGGTTGTGGAGGTGGCTTTCTGCCACTTCCTACTGTTTTCCTAACATTACCCCTTACAGTTCTTGTATTGGTTCTAGTTCTTTGTCCCCTAACTGGTAAGCCTTTAATATGTCTTATTCCTCGCCAACATCCAATATCTTTTAATCTTTTAATATTCATTATGATTTCTCTTCTTAAATCTCCTTCCACTTTGTATTCTTTTTCGATAATTTCCTTTAACTTATTAATCTCTTCTCCGGTTAAATCTTTTGCTCTTTTTTGAAATGGAATCTGAGCTTTCCTTAATATTTGAAGGGCAGTTTTTTTCCCGATTCCATAAATATATGTTAAACTTATCCAAATTGGCTTTTGATCTGGGATATTAACCCCAACTACTCTAACCATAATTTATCCTTGTCTTTGTTTATGTTTTGGATTTTTTTTGCAAATCACATAAATTCGGCCTTTTCGCCGAACAATTTTACAATTTTGACAAATTTTTTTTACTGAAGCTTTTACTTTCATTATTTTCGATAAATTATTCTTCCTCGCCTTTCATCATAAGGGGTAATCTCAACTTGAACTTTATCCCCTGGCAAAACTTTTATTCGATTGAGCCTCATTTTTCCTGAAAGATGACAAAGTAATTCTTTACCATCATCCATTTTTACTTTGAAATTTGCATTCGGCAACGCCTCAATCACCACCCCTTCTTTTACAATTTTCTTCTCTTTCATGTTGGAAATTTTAGCATATAATTAAATTTTAATCAATAAGGGGGTATGAAATTTCAAGCTTTTTTAGGTTTTGAGGAATTTTGTTGACCCAGAACGGAAAGGCTTTGATTTTAATTTTTTGAATATTTTCTTCCTTTTCTAGAAATGATTTGACCTCTTCTAACCTTCTTCCAGAAAGAGAATTTTTCAACTTTTCAAGGTCGATTTTATCATAAAATTTAACAGAACATTCTACGCTTAAAATTGCTTTACCTTTTTCTAAATCAAAATCTTTAACCTTCAAATTGTAGTCTAAGCTTTCTTTTAAAATTTCAGCATCTTTTTTCAGCTGCATTGTGGCTAAATTCAAAAGAAGATCTTTCATCTCAGACTTCTTAAATGTTAAAATTGTTCCTTTAGCTTTTATTTGGAAAGAGAATTTTTCCTTTTCTTCCCCTTCTTTTGCCAACGGCTTTCTATCTAAAATTTCAACTTTAACCAATTCTGGCAAAAATTCTAATTCTGGAATAGCTTTATTTTTAAGAATGTTTTTCATTTCCTCGATCGATCTTTCTTCTAATTTTTTGCCAGCTGTTTCAATATCTTCTTTTGTGATTTTTGAAATTTCCTTTATCATCCCTCCTTTCATTGGTTCGAAAGATTTTCCATAAATTAAAGTGTATTGAGGAGTGCCCAAAAGTCCGGGAATTGAAAAATTTGACGGCTCAATGTTGTATTTTTCTCCTGGTGCATCTGCAATTACTTTTACATCCACATAACCTTTGGCAGGAACAATTACCTTTTCTAAAGTTCTAAACCAAGGGTTTTCTCCTTTCTCTAATGGGGGTTTGAATTTTTCAAGGGGAGCTTGCAATCTTGTGTTTTGAACTAAAACCTGATCTGAGGTGTAATTGTTAAAAATTCTCACCACTCCTTGAGCTTTTTCTTCTTTTTTGGTCTTTCCTGTAGCTAAAAATTCATCAGAAAAAGAATCCTCAGCGCTAAGAATTTGAGCTTGTAAAACTTTTTTATCAAGATTAAAACCTTGAATATCTTTATCTAAAGAAATTTCTTCTTGAAAACTTAGGGTTTTAATTCTTGGCCAAATTTCAATTTTAACTTTCGAAATTGCAAAAGAAAGCCAGATACCAAAGATTAAAACAGCTGAAATTAAAAAAATAAAAAACGTCTTTTTCCCCTTTCTTACCTTCTCTTTAACCTCCTTTTTTCTTTCTTCAATTTTAATTTCCTCTATTTCTTTTTTTTCTTTTGATTCTTTTGGTAAAATATCAACAACTTTTTTTACCATACCTTTATTTTAACAAAAAAATTTATTCAAGAATAGCCCTAATCCTTCTAATCCCAGCTCCGGCTGATTCTTCTTTTACAATTTTAAATTTCCCCAACTCAGATGTATTTTTTACGTGAGGACCTGCACAAATTTCTTTTGAAAAATCTCCAATTGAATAAACACTAACTCTTTCTGGATATTTTTCTTTAAAGAAAGCTAAGGCTCCAGATTCTAAAGCTTCTTTTAAAGACATTTCTTCTCTTTTAACCTCCAACCCCTCCTTTATTTTTTGATTAACCAAATCTTCAACTTTTTTCAATTCATCTTCTGTTAATTTCCTCTCAAAAGAAAAGTCAAATCTCAATCTCTCTGGAGTAATATCAGAACCCATTTGTTTTACTTTTTCTCCTAAAATTTTTCTCAGGGCAGCATGCAATAAATGAGTTGCAGTGTGCAATTTTACAGCTTCATAACTTGGTGTCAAACCAATTCCTCCAAATTTCTTTTCAGCTCCTTTTCTTGAAATTTCTTGATGCTTTTGAAACTCTTTTTTGAACTCTTCTTCTGAAACCAAAATTTCCTCTTTTTGAGCTATCTCTTTTACCAACTCAAAAGGAAACCCAAAGCTTTGATAAAGATCGAAAACCAATTTTGAAGGAAGATATTTTTCGTTTTTTTCTTTGAGTTTTTTAATCTCTTTTTCAAGGATTTTAAGCCCCTCTTTTAATGTCTTTTCAAACTTTTCACTTTCGTTTTCAATCACTGTTTGAATTTCTTCTTTTTTTGAAAAAATTTCAGGATAAACACTTTGATATATCTTTGCAATCTGAGAAATGGCTAAAAAAATTTCATCTTTTTTAAGATTCAAAATTTTAGAGTACAAAATCACCCTTCTCAAAAGCCTTCTCAAAACATATCCTCTTTCAACATTTGAGGGCAAAATCCCTTCTGAGATTAAAAATGAGGCACCTTTTAAATGATCTACAATTATCCTTGCCTCTCTTTCTTTTTCATTTAAATTTAGAGCTTTAAAAATTGGTAAAAATAAATCAGTCTCAAAAACAGAAGATTTTTTCTGTACAATCATTGCCAATCTCTCAAGCCCCATCCCAGTATCAACTCCTTTTTGTTTCAAAGGGGTAAGTTTTCCTTCTCTGTCTTGATAATACTCATTAAAAACTAAATTCCAAACTTCAATTCCATCAATATGAATTTCTGTTGTCGGACCGCAAGGACCTTCAAGACCGGTTGGTCCCCAAAAATTATCTTTTCTATCTCCCTTTTTTATTTTTTCTTTTCCAATTCCAATTTCCCTCCAAATTTCAAACGACTCTTTATCTTCTGGAATTTTTTCATCTCCACCAAAAATTGTAAATATTGCCCTTTTTAGTGGAAGTTTTAATTCTTTAAATAAAAAATCGAAGGCAAAATTTATTGCTTCTTTTTTAAAATATCCACCGAAAGAAAAATTTCCCAACATTTCAAAAAATGTCAAATGTCTTTCATCGCCTACTTCATCAATATCTGAAGTCCTGAAACATTTTTGGCAAGAAGCAACATTTTTGCCATAAGGAGATTTTTCTCCTAAATAATAAGGTTTAAATTGCTGCATTCCGGCTGTAGTAAATAAAACAGAGGGATCTGTTGGAATCAAAGAAGAAGATGGCACAATCTTGTGCCCTCTTTTTTCAAAAAATTCTAGAAATTTTTTTCTTAATTCGTTTGAATTCATTACACTTTTTTAACTTTTGCCTTTTGAGTTTTGCCTTTTGAGTTTTTAACTGTATCTATCTGCCACCACCGAAGCAACGAAAGATTCTGGTTTAATTTTAGCCTCAAAACCATTTCCTTTAATCAATCCAATTACTTCTTTAATCATGTCTTTTGTTAATCCATTTTCTCCAATGTCAGCATGAATATAGCGGAATTGATAGTTGAAATTTTTCCCATTTGTTTTTTGACTCAAAGCTTCCCTCAAATTTAAAGCTAACTGGCAAGAAAGCAAAACTTCTTCTAAAATTCTTTGTTTAAAATTGTAAAATTTTTTATTCTTATAATGAATTTTTTTGAGAAAAAATCTTCCCCCTTCTCCCCTTCTTAAAACTACAATTGCCAATGGGAAATTTGGTTCTTCGCCAGAAGAAGAATCGCAACCTACAATTACATCATAAAATTTCTCTGGTTTCTCAGAGATATAAGAAATTATTTCATTAACTACACCCTCAAAACTCAAATTTCCTTTTGTTGGATTAAAAAAACCATTCTCAAAAATTTTCAGCATATTTTAAAATGCTAACAAATTACAAAGTGAAATTCAAGATCAAAGAGAGTTTTTTATAATTTTGATAAATTCTTTTGGGTTTAATGAAGCTCCACCAACTAAAAGACCATCGAATCCAACTTCGATATAATCTTTGGCATTTTGAGAATTGACAGAACCACCGTAAAGAATGAGTTGTTGAGTTGTTAAGTTGTTTAGTTGTTTAGTTGTCTTCCTTAAGAAAGTTAAAACTTCTTTTGCATCTTCTGGCTTGCAAGGATTTCCTGTTCCGATTGCCCAAACAGGTTCATAAGCAATTATGATAGGTTTCAGGTTGTAGGTTGTAGGTTTTAGATTTTGTATCGCACTATTTAATTGATTTTTTAGGATTTTGAAGGTTTTGCCAGATTTTCTTTCTTTTTCTGTTTCCCCAATACACAAAATTGGTTTCAATTTGTTTTTTATTGCTGCTTCCAATTTTTTGGCTATCATTTTATCTGTTTCTTTTAAAATATGGCGCCTTTCTGAATGACCTAAAATTACATAATCTACTCCCAAATTTTTTAACATTTTTGGTGAAATTTCTCCAGTAAAGGCTCCCATTTTTTCCCAAAAAAGATCTTGAGCACCCAATTTAGGTTTTAGATTATAGGTTTTAGGTTTCAGTAATTTTGATAAAGGTTCCAAATAAACAAATGGAGGGCAAATAATTATTCTAACATTCTGCAGAATGTTAGAATGTCGTTTAATCCAGTTTTTAATTGAATTGAAAAGCTTTTTTGCTTCAGGCAAACTTTGGGGGTTCATTTTCCAATTGGCAACAATTAATTTTTTCATTGATTTCTTAAATACTCTGCTGCCATTTCTGGCTCGATTGCTGAAATTTCCATTTTTGTTCCGAGTTCAAAACCTGCTGGAATTGAAACTTTGGGTAAAATGGTAAAATGCCAGTGATAATAAGGATATTTTTTTCCATCACAAGGTGCGGTATGCAAATAAAAATTGTAAGCTGGGAAATTTAAGCCCTTTGCAATTTTTTTCATCACAATTGAGAAAATCTGAGCTAAATTTTCTTTTTGTTTTTCTGTGATTTTTTCAAAATGGGGTGAGTGAAATTTTGGAGAAATAATAACTTCAAAAGCTGATTTTGAGGCAAAAGGACAAAGAGCCAAAAAATCTTCATTTTCAACAACAATTCTTTTTTTTACTTTTTTCTCCCAGGAATTCATTTCACAATAAATGCATTTTTTTGTTTTTTGAAAATATTCTTTAGATTTCAAAAGTGCTTTTTTCAAATCAATATCAATTAGAGGAGTTGTAATAATTTGAGAGTGAGGATGGGGCTGTGAAGCTCCAGCTTCTTTTCCTGAATTGTGAAAAATTGAAATATAGCTAACATGCGGTTTTTTCATTAAACTCAAATATCTTTTTTGATAGCAATCTAAAATTTCTTTAATTTGCCAAATTTCAAGTTGGGCTAAATCTTTATAATGATCTCTGGGAATAACTAACTCACAATATCCTGCTCCAGTAATTTTTCGATAAAATTTTCCTTCCCTTTCAACTTTAATTTCTTTTGCAGGGAGTAAAGCTGGAAATTTGTTTTTGATAACAATCGTTGTCCAATTTTTTGGAATGCCTTCTTTTAGAGAAACTTCTTTTTGATTTTCAAAAATTAAAGTTGGGGGTTCTTGAGTTTCAATATTGCAAAATGGACATTCTTTTTCAGAAATTGAAATCTCTTCTTTTTTTTCTTTTTTAAAAGCCTCTGGTCTTTTTGCTCTTCCTGTAGCAACAATCACCCAATCTTGAGAAATTACATCGTAGCGAATTTCAGAAGGAAATTTTTCTTTTTTATTTTTCATACTTTTTAAAAATTAAATTGAATCTGATTTTGAACAAATCCTTTGCCATATTAAAAATTGACTTGAATTTGACTTTGCTGTTTGGATCATTTCTCCAATAAACCGGAACCTCTTTTATTTTATAACCTGCTTTTTTTGCTAAAATCAAAATTTCAGGATCAAAAGCAAAACGATCAATTTTGCATTTTGGAAAAATTTTTTCAACAACTTCTGATTTAAAACATTTAAAAC